>JACCDY011007569.1_pt1 | contig 26750 bp, 28 predicted proteins | sample 7446391 | NCBI WGS metagenome assembly JACCDY01 (sample SAMN15323451, study PRJNA562643) | freshwater metagenome | isolation source: river surface water | place: USA:Blue River Watershed | collected 2017-08-18 | reverse complement strand
GAGCGAGCCAAAGATAGGAATTTTTCGTATTTCCATTGCTGTTGCGTTCTATTGTACAACAATGTCGGCCGCAAATGCAGAGCATTTGCGGCCGACTATTGGATAAGTCTATGACTTAATCGAGTACCATGTAGCTGCCGTTTGGCAAACGCTTAAACAGGTTGTGATCTTGGAGGTTGACCACAATAGTGTTGTCTTTCACGTAACGCTCCTTGCGCACCTTGTCGATGATCTCTTCACGGCTGAGTGGCCCATACTTCTTCAGGATCTCCTGCAGGACATCTTTAACGACACCAGCGCTGTAACCCCATTCGGTCAAGGCATAGAGCCCACGTCCGACCAAGACGAAGCGTTCATCCTTGATGAGCTCATTATGCGTGGTTGCAGTGTGCGCTCTTTTAGCAAAGAGTCCCTCGATAGCTTCGGCCACCTCGCGGAAGTGCATTGGTGATCCATGGCGCTTCACGACGAGGTAGGCGTAGTCGCGAATACCCTTAACGCGTACGTTTGGACTCGTAGCATCACCCCACTCACCAAGCGGATTACGAGCGATTTGGCGCGAGATTAAAAGCCAGCGTTTGAGAACTTGCTCGTCGTGCTTATCCGCGATCTCAATCAGCTCATTGCGAAAACGGTTGAGGATTTCTTCTTCCGAAATCAACTCATCTTTGTTGATCGATTTATAGAGATTCTTGAGTCCAGTTTCAACTGCATCGGCTACCTTTTTTTCTGTGTACCAACGGTGCGCGTAGCCAGTGCTCTCCTTAGCCCGATTGAACGGTGCACCGACGACGAGGAGGAAGTAGATGTGATTACGGAGGATTGGATCATTTGTCATTTCTTCAAGCAAGATATCTTCAGCAATGATGCCGCCGCCCAGTTCTGCGATAATGCGCTGCAGCTCTTCAAAGATGGGGGTGAACTCACCATAAACATCAGATTTCTGGATAGCGCTGATACCGTGGTTTTCGATCTGGCGCACCCGTTCGCGCGTAATGCCGTACGCTTGTCCGATAGCTTCGAGTGTCTGCTTTTCGCCATCGGTCCCGAGACCATAACGCTTTTCAAGCACATCTCGAGCACGCTCCGGAAGGTTGGTAAGCAATTTCTTGGTAACCTGTTTTGGTTTGAACGAAATCATAAATAAATCATTAATCACATTGAACCCCGCGCTAGCTAGGTATAGCTAACTTGGTACCTCCAATTAAGTACGTCATTTTTATCATAGCATTTGACATGTGTCAACAACCTTGTCCTGTTCTATCCTTGCACAATGAAATTAAGAATTTTTCCCGGTACGTAGATGAGTTTTGTCACGTCGCCTTGAAGCCACTTTTGCACCGTTTCAAGGCTCCTCGCAGCCGCTACTGCCGTCGCTTCTGTGGCATCGGGAGCGATCGTGATATTGCCGCGGAGCTTGCCATTGACCTGTACACCGATGGTCACTTCACTATCGGCAGCGAGCGCAGCGTCATAAGCCGCTGACGGCTCTAGGTGGATCGAGCTCGTCTTTCCCGCTGTCATCCACAGCTCTTCAGTCAAGTGTGGTGCAAAAGGAGCCAGAAGCTTAAGGATGGCTTCGTAGCTCGTTTCACTAAGACCTTCTTTTTCGGCGGCATTTATGTACACCATCATGGCGCTGATGGCGGTGTTGAACTTAAATTCATGAATGTCACCCTGCACTTTTTTGATGGTCTTATGGAGTAGCCTAGTCATAGCCTCCGGCTCAGTGGCAATGACGTGTTCAAAAAGGCCATTAACGCGCTCCAAAAAGCGGCGGATGCCGGCAATACCCCCCATATCCCACGGGTAGCTTCCCGTTTCACCGTAGGGACCCATGAAGGCGAGGTACATTTTTACGGTATCTGAACCAACTCGTGCCACCTGCTCGTCTGGGTCGATTACGTTCCCCTTGCTCTTGCTCATCTTGTTGCCGTCCGGACCTAAGATGAGGCTGCGGTTGATGCGGCGCCGGTATGGCTCGCTGTGGGCAACTAAGCCAAGCTTTAAGAGCGCTTTCTGCCAGAAGCGTGAGTAGAGGAGGTGCATGGTGGTGTGCTCTGCCCCGCCGAAATAGATATCGATCGGCATCCAAGCCGTCTGTGCCTCTAGGTTTGATAGTGCACTATTGTTCTTGTTGTCGATGTAACGTAGAAAGTACCATGATGAATCGACGAAGGTATCCATGGTTTCAACTTCTGGTGTCCAGCCGGCACCAAAGATGCGCTCGGTGCGTTCCTTGAGTTCATTACTCTTAGCCAGCGGCGGTTCACCCGTCGGCTTAAAATCGACGTCTTCGGGGAGTGTCCACGGTAGGTGTTCCGCCGGGACCGGGTGCGCATTACCCTGTGGATCATAGACAATTGGAATCGGTACACCCCAATAGCGCTGCCGGCCAATTGACCAGTCTCGCAATCGATAAGTGTTGGTCATTCGTCCGCCGACTTTTTTAACAATGGCTTCCTTGGCCGCCTCGGAGTCCATACTATTGAAGTCACCTGACTGCGCAAGTTTTCCAGCACCCATATAACAAGTCTTGCCTATAAAGTTAAGCCAAGAGTCGTGGTGCGCTGTCCAATTAACCAGTTGCGCTATTTGGTCACTGCTAACCCACTCAATAGTGTGTTTCCCCTCATCGACTTCCGAAGCGGTTTGTTTAAGTGACGTAAGTTTGAGGTGGTAAAAATGACTTTTCGTACTCTGGTTTTTATCTTTTGTATGCCTATAAGCAAGCGCTGTTGCAATATCAACTGGTCCAGAGATTATTTTATACTCGCTAAATCCAGTCTCCTCCAGCAGTTCTCTTGCAATGGCCACCTCATGCGATTCGCCATCAGTTCCGCCACCAACAAAATGAACGTGATCCCCCGTTTCAGATTTTTCTCGTTGTAGTAAAAACGTACCATCAGTTGGATGCTCAATTATCAAATCAACCACGTCACCGCGTTCAAGTGTCTCCACACCTTCCTTTATACCTAAGTTATAATGCCGCACAACGACAGTCTTTATGGGGAGGTGAAATTTCCGTGCAAAGGCATTGTCACGCTCATCATGGGCTGGTACGGCCATAATGGCTCCGGTGCCGTAGCCGCCGAGTACGTAGTCAGCCACAAAAACTGGAATTTCCTCTCCGTTTGCTGGGTTAATGGCGGAAATTCCTTCCAGCTTTACGCCCGTTTTTTCCTTAGTTGCATCGAGTCGGTCCTGCTCGTCCCTTTGCCTTGCTTTTATGATGTAGTCCCCTACTTCTTCTCTATTCTTGATATTTTCTATTCCCTTTTCTATCAATGGGTGTTCGGGGGCAAGGACGAGGTAGGTAACACCAAAGAGTGTGTCTGGGCGGGTGGTGAAAACAGTCACGGTATCACCGGTAGAAAGCTTAAAATCGATTTCTGCGCCCTTAGAGCGGCCGATCCACTGTCGCTGCGCTTCTTTGATGTGCTCCGGCCAGTTAAGTGGCTCTAGGTCGTCAATCAAGGCATCAGCGAAATCGGTGATGCGCAGCATCCACTGTGGCATGGTTCGTTTTTCAATAACGTTGCCGCAGCGCTCACAGGTGCCATCGGCGAGTACTTGCTCGTTTGCAATGACCGTATTATCAAACGGACACCAGTTCACGACCCCCTCACCGCGGTAGGCAATATTGTTTTCAAAAAATTTGGTGAACATCCACTGTGTCCAACGGTAGTACTCCCTGTCAGTAGAGGAAGTGGATTTGTCCCACGAGAACGCGTTGCCCATACTCTCGAGCTGCCCCTTCATGAAGGCAATGTTGCTCTCTGTCCACTCCCGTGGACTGATATTGCGCTTGATCGCCGCGTTTTCGGCAGGGAGGCCAAAAGCATCAAAGCCCATCGGGTATAAGACCTGCTTCCCTTCCATGCGGAGCTGCCGCACGTAGATATCGGGGACGGCAAATGCGTACCAATGGCCAATGTGGAGGTTGCCCGACGGATAGGGCCACTCAACGAGCACGTACTGCTTTTCTTTACTCTCATCGCGTTCGCCAACGTGGTAGATCCCGCTCTCGGCCCAGTGCTTCTGCCACTTCTTTTCGATTGCCCCACTATCAAACTTTTTGTGCATACACCTCCAGTTTACCCGTTAATTGTAGGTGTTCATTATGCCCTGAAATGGAGATATTTCAAGCTCGCGCTACAGGTTGTGTATCTTTTTAGAGAACCCGGTGTATGTCGCTTGGCTCGTCGAGAATGTAGGCGTCTTCAAGTACCATCTGTAGCGCTGCCTTTCCACAGTACCCCCAGCCTACACCAATCAATCGGCTGGGATGGATAAACCCTTGCAGTTCGTAGACGTCAGCCAGCGTGTCGGTAAAATAAAAAACCTCGCTCTGTGTCACTCCCCAGTCAGTGCATATCAGTTCGATCTTCTCTTCTTTTGAGTGGTGGTCTTCGTACGCTAAAATGTGCGTTGGGTTAATGAGGGTTTGCTCGACCGCAGGGATCACGTACCGCTGTGAGCCGCTTGAGACAATTGCCTTGTACGGAGTCGAAAGTGCGACAATTTCAGCGACAAACGCTTCAAAAAGTGCGAAGTTACTTTCCTTCATGTGCTCACCAAACCGCACAGTCCATTCGTAAATACTGTGCAACTCAGCTTCGGACAGCGTGTGGTCACGCGTATGGTTTGGCTTTTTTGAGGCGTACTCGAGGTTTGTCCTCAGCGCCGTGGCTACATCGACTCCATTTACTTTGGCAGTCGCTTCAGCGGAAGCCTGTCGTGTATCACCGATCACGCCGTCAAAGTCAAATATGAGGTACTGCATGCTACTGTTCCGGGGCAGAAACCGGTAGTTTCAGGTCAAGCGGGACTACTACTGTTCGCTTGAAACACCACAGTCCTGCTTGGTGAGTCCAGTCGTAATTTTTCTCTGGTGCAATTGCATAACTTTCTCCGAGGTTGCTCGATGGTGCTGCAAATGTAGCGCACAGTTGATACGCCTGCGGACCAGCTACGGTGTAGGTGTACGCGTTTCGACTCTCCGGCGCCACTGGTATCGGCAATTCACCGTAGGCAATCTCAAGGGTATCGGGTAGCGTTTGGTTCATGAGGTAGTAGTTCTCGATGTACGACTGCATACTCTGTAGATCGCCAACCTGCACCTGATCAAGACGTGCTTCGCGTACCTCACTCGGTGTTTCAATATACTGATAGCCGTACCCGAGAGAGGCAACCACTAAAGCGATCGCTCCGAATGCAAAGTACATTGAAGAATCAATGCGGTTCATAAAGTATCCGCGCACGTCGAGGAAGTAGTAATGGAACACGCCCCCGACCACAAAGAGAAGCGCGAAAACCTTATAGAGGAAACGAGTGGTAATTTCACCATTGAGGAAATAGTTGATAAGCGTAACGAGGTCAGCAAGCATTACGCCGACCGCAATAAGGAGCGTGAAGTAGACAAGCCAGCGGGTGATACCGAGGTACTCGCCATTGCTCTCAAGGCGACGGTTCTGATTGCTAAAACGAGTCAGCACGAGATAGGTTGGAAAAAAGACTATCAAGATTGCCATGGCGCCGCGAATGGTGCTGCGGGCCGATTCCCCCTCGTAATTATATGAGGCATCGGGGAACTGCAGGTTGATAATGGCGTAGAGTAGCATGATAAGCGCGGTCACTGATGCGTAGAGCGCAATGATTGCACCAAACTGGATCACGAAGTGCTTAGGTGTATTTTTATTCATATGTCAAAATTATACGCCCGGTACGTGGAAAAGAAAATGGCGCACTCTAGAGGAGTGCGCCCAGAATCAAGCAAATTTCTTCAGCACCGGCTTCCCAATGTGATTATGGGGCTTAGGTGTTGCCGGGAAAAGAGCCGCCAGCGCACCATGCTCCAGGCACCAGGGGCTAAAGCTGCCGCCGCGTACGTCGCTGCTGCAGCCGCACGGTGCAGCTGCGGCAGCGATGATCGCGTGGAGCTCCGCTACTTCTTGTTCAAACCGGCGAGCAACGCTGTGTGCGGCGAACGGTGCAGGCATGCTATGCACTCCTCCCTGGATTGATGTACGATCCTGGTCGTCATGAAAACATATTTGCGCATGCTGAGCAAGGGCTAGTGTTGGCAAAGGCCGCGAGCGGAGCTCGCGGCCTTAGTCGGGGTTACGTCTCAATCGTGACAATGAGCGCGGCGTGGTCTGACGCAACTGTATAATCTGCGGAGAGGTGCGCTTTGAGGCATGGCGAGGCAAACGCATGATCAGCCTCACGGAGCAGGCCAGCGTAGAGCTCTGTGCGAGTCTCCCAAACACCGCAGCGTTGATTGAGGTAGTCAGCACCTACACGGCTAAACACTTTTGATCGCTTGATCTCGCGAATGACTTTCGTCTGACTCAGGACATTGAGATCACCAAGGAGTACGACGCGTGGCACATAGTGCTCATGTGCAGCCAGTGCATCAAGAGTATCGTAATTCGGCGAGGCAAGGCGAAGCATTTTCTCTGCTTGCGCAAAACGCCATGGCTGATCACCTTTATCGCTCGCAAACCAGGCACCGTGTCCTGAAACAATCCGAATCGTCCCTTTCGCATCAGTGATTTCTATGCACTGCGCTGTTTTAGCGGCAGGTGTCAAGGTGTCCTTATCAAAGAGCTGCCCATGCTCACCATTGATGAATGTGCTGGTGTGCGTGTGCTGGAACTCTCGGCGTACTAGGACAAGGTTGCCATACTGGAGCTCGGCAAACGCTTCTGGCGCTCGTTCGATGTCATGGTAGCAGCCGCTGAGTTGCGGTGCGTAGTGTGCCACAAACCTCTCGGTTAGCATGCTCTCGATACGATTTCCGAGCTGCGTGTGAATAGGCTCCTTCCGTCTTCCTGGACTTGAGGGCATGACCGTACGTGGGTAGTGCGCTGGTGCCTTGTGAACCTCTTGAAGACAGAGTACATCAGCAGTTTCTGCCAAGCGAATGATATCTGCGTAGATCGCATTACCGCCTGAACCCGCCCACGTGTTAAGAGATACTATTTTCCCTAGTTTTCGCGACACGTTCGTCTCCTACTTTCAAGGAACTAAATTTGCCACAGATTAGCGTACTTTAGCCTATTTGCAAACAGCAAAAGCAGCCGGAAGCTTCGCTTCCAGCTGCTTTGCGCACCGGCATTGACTAGTTATCGTCAGTCGTAAAAGACTCAGTGTCGCCGCAAACAATCACATCGTCCCCGTCCTCATCTTCAAAGGCTACACAGAGGGCAAAGAAGATTTCGGTATCAGACGCAAGACCACTGATATCAGCAGTGTACATTTCTGCATCGTCGAGGTCGCTATCGACAGCAACTTTTTGCAGATCGTCTCCGTCTTCATCGACATCCTGGTAATTGTCAAAATCATCCGCCACGTCACTCACCTGATCTTCATCCTCGCCGTACACAAAGAATACGTAACCGTCTTCAAAGTCATTCATGTCGACATCGCCGTTTAGTTCAGCACTGTCATCGGTCACATCATCAGCATCGTCAGTAGTGGCTACTGGTCGATCATCATCGGCGTCGTCGTCAGTATCATCATCGTCAGTACGGAAGCTCAAGATTGCACCGTGTGTACGATCACCATTTTCGTCCTCTGCGACTGCTCTGAAGTAGTAGGTCTTGTCCTCGTCGAGATCAGTAATGGTGGCTTCAAACGCAGCGCGGTCATCTTCTTCATCTAAGACAACATGCGTGGTTTCCTTGCTGAGGCTCGATGCAGCGCTGCCCCACCTGAAGTACACGGTTGCCTCATCCTCACCATTGAAATCTACTTCACCGCGAAGCGTAGCTTCCTCATCGTCGATGTCAGTGGCGCTCTTGGTTACGACATCGACGTCGCTGTCACCAAAACCGCCACCGTTATGCTGTAGGGCTTGTAGCTGGCGGAGCAATGCCTCAAGTTGGCGAATGTACTGTTGTAGGTACTCGGTTGTGTACGTGGTTCGGTAACTGTAATTATTGAATCGATACTCATTCCTAAATGACTTCTCGCACTTCCCGCTTGAATGCCAGTAGCCGTTGTAGCTGCATGCAGCCTCAACGCTCGGGGTGGTTGCTACGACTCCGCCAAAGAGCATCACTGCAACCAAAGTGAACTGTATAAATTTATTTTTCATACTATTACGCGTATTGTTAAGCTAACAATAGATCCTTCGCCTATACAATGGACCATACTTCTCTGTTTGTTACAGACGTATGCCGTATAGTAGTACAAAACTACGATTTAGCAAGAAATGGCGAATTTTGTCAAACGCGCATGAAGGCAGTACAATACAACGCTATGAAACCTGATGATCTACAAAACGCGCCCAAGCTGTTCGCTGAAAATATCAAAATTGGTTATACTCCCGAGTACTTCGTCATGGGGCTTAGTTCAGGTTCACAAGCTCAGATTTACTCGCTTACCCCAGCTCATGCCAAGCGTCTCCAACAATACCTGGAGCATGAGCTCAAAAACTTTGAACGCGAGCATGGTGAGATTAGAGCGGAATGGAACCCGAACATCGTGAGTCCCATGCAGCCCGGCAAACCGCCAGGCGATTTACGCTAACTTGTATTGTATATAGAAATTAAATCGGCCGGCCACGATAGTGGCCGGCCGTCAGCGTTCAAGAGAACTCAACAACAAGTGGTGCGTGGTCGGAAGCCTGGTTGTCTGCATGAACTTCAAAGCCATGCACCGTAACACTTGGTGAAGTGAACACGTAATCGGCGTGCTTTGGTTCGTCGGCACTGTAGAACTTCCGGTAGCGCGGAGTCCTCGTATTGCCAATGGCGTATTCTTTAATAAGATTTCGCCAAGGCATGTCGCCCGATTCACCTCGCTCAAGGAGTACGAGGGCCTGTGTGTCGATGGCGAGGTTGAGATCACCCCCAAAGACGGCTTTCTCTACCTGGTACTCTTTGCCGAGTTTGTGGAGCGTACGGCGGATGAACAATGATTGCTCGGTGCGCCGCGGGTCGTCACCTTTGGTGTTTTCTTTTAGCCAAATGCCATGCATGTGTGCGACAAGGTAACGCGAACCATTCTTTTCGTATACTAGCCACTGCATGTCACGGTACTTAGCAATGCCGTCATCAGCTACACTGAACCTCTTTGAACCCTGTCCAAGTAGTGCGGTACCCTTTCTGACAAGCAGCGCGCTGCCAAATCCAATTCCGCTATACTGAGATCCAGTCATAGCACAGGTCCACGTCCGATAGTTGGGGGTGGTGTAAGAAATATCGTACAACGTTCCAAGGATCTGCCCCAGCTGTTCGCATCCGTTCACGAAGCTCGGCGGTTCTTCCAGGCTCGCACTTGTATGGACAGCAGGCACCGGTTCATAGATGCGTTGCATCTTTGTCACTTCGACGAGGCACATAACGTCAACTTGTCGGGCTGAGGCGTACGCAAGAAGGCTCCCGTTGATACCAGCAGGGACCCTATGACCCCAAATATTCCATAAGAGCGCTGTAGATCGAGACGAGCTCATGCAGATGTCCTTTCAAGAACTGCGATTCCAGGACGCATAATAACACATTATATTATATCTGTAAATAAGCTCGGAAAATTGAAACCTACAGCGAAAAGCTTTGCTTTCCGCCGTAGGTTTTGCTAGCTATGCAAAAACTCAATCACGTCGCCGTCTTGCACTACGTACGCCTTACCTTCGGTCCGGAGTTTACCAGTTTCGCGGGCAGCAGCGAGTGAGCCGGCATTGACGAGGTCTTGCAAACTGACAATCTGGGCGCGGATGAACTTTGTCTGAAAGTCACTGTGAATTGCCGCTCCGGCTTCCGGTGCGGTACTCCCCTGCTTGATCGTCCAGGCGCGTGTTTCCTTAGGGCCGGTCGTAAAGTAGCTCATGAGGCCAAGACGATGGTAGGCGGCGCGAATGAGATTATCGATCCCGCTGTCTTGCGTGCCATACTCACGGCGAAATTCTGTTTTCTCCTCTTCGGTGAGATCCTTGAGTTCATGCTCAACACCGGCATCAATGACAACGTACTCAGCGTTAGTTGTAGTAAAGAAGTCCATGAGCTCTTGCCATCGCTCGTCGTTTTGCTCGTCGAGGTTAAAAGCACCAGTCTTTCGGTTGCACACATAGAGGAACGGCTTCATGGTAAGCAGGTGAAGTCCTTTAACGAGTTCACGCTCACCGTCGCTCATATCAAGCTGGTTAGCGAGCTTACCACTCTCGAGGTGCGGCACCAGGCGCTCTAAGAGTGCTTTCAGCACCATTGCTTCCTTGTTGCCAGCGCGGACGTCCCGCTCGAGTGTACCGAGGCGCTTTGCAGCAGTCTCAGCATCGGCCATGACCAACTCGAGGTTGATCACCTCGATGTCAGCTAAAGGATCAATGGCACCTGCGACATGGTGCACGTCCTCGTCTTCAAAAATACGTACCACTTCCGCGATCATGTCGGTCTCGCGGATGTTGGCTAAAAACTTGTTACCCAACCCTTCACCGGAAGCAGCACCTTTGACGAGACCGGCGATATCGACGAACTCAACAATAGCGGGAATAATTTTCTCACTGCCAGAAATATTGGCGAGTGTTTCAAGCCGATTGTCAGGCACTGCAACGACACCGACTGATGGATCAATGGTGGCAAATGGATAATTAGCAATCAGCACTGCCTTTTTAGTGAGCGCGGTAAAAAGGGTCGATTTACCGACGTTCGGGAGTCCGACAATTCCGACTGAAAGTGACATACGCTGAAGATTACCAGATTTAAACGATAAAAGAAAAAAGGCGGCCGAAACCGCCTACGATGCCAGTTTTTGGGGGGGGCAGGCGACCGAGCAGGATGGGTCGTCACCGATAGCATCGCCCGACGATTCTACAGCAAATGATCATTTTTGCAACTAAATAGCTTTCTGTCCCATCCGCTCAACCTCTTTGAGCCACTTGCCCTTTACGGCATCGCTTACCCGTTCAGAGGGGCCGAACGCCTTGACGTTGGTCTTGATGCCAGCAAACCCGAGGATGCCGAACTGGATCTCGTTCGTGTAGTCACCAAACTGCCACCAGGTGCGGAAAGGCGTGTGCGTACCAGCAACGATAATTACCCTTCCGGTCTTGCCTTTAAGGTGTCGATCAATGCGCCTTGTCTCTTTATGGAAGTTAAAAGCGAAGCCCGGGAGCCACATGCGGTCGAAAAGTCCCTTTAAAATAGCGGGCATGGCACACCACCAATTCGGGTAGATGACCACGACGTGGTCTGCCCAGCGGAAAGTGTCTTGAAGGGCCAGAAGATCGGGTTCGAGCTGTTGGATCACCTTGTAGCCTTTGTCGAGTACCGGCCGAAACTGTAGATCTTCAATATTGACGCGGCGCACTTCATGTCCGGCTTCTTCCGCTGCAGCTTGGTAGTGGTCTGCTAACGCACCACTGAACGTTTCTTTGTCAGGATGTCCCAAAAGAACAAGAATTTTCTTTGCCATGTTGCTTGTAGTATACACAACGGTCCGCGCCAAAGGGGCGCGCCGTTGTTGAGAACTCCAGACTTGCGGCGAGTAGACCTCAGGTTACTAATTCGCTTACGCTCGTAAGTACCCTTCCTACAGAAGCTGTACACCTTTCGCATAGTCATGCTCAAGGTCTTGCAAAGCTCCAAGTATTCGCTTCTCACTGTCCGGGCTCGCGACTTTGGCATTAGGGATAGCCAAAGCTTTCGTACAGAAACTGTTCAGGTTGTCAGCACTTTTTCGCAAGCTCAGGAGTGCTAGGCAACCTCTTGCGAAAGTGTTTAGACACTTTCTTACGCTCCGCCTTACAATCCTATAAAAAGCAAAACCATTTGCTCTTTATCTACGGATTGTACCGTTAGGATTGAACTGGCCTTGATGTCCCATTTGCATTTTTACGAGCTTCTCTTTCATTTCTGGCGGCATTATGGCAAGGATCTCAGTTTGGTACTTAGGGAGCACCTTCATAGCGGCGGCCATCTGGTTGTTGCCGTTCCCTTTCATTTCAGCCTGGAGTTCCTTGGCAATTTTTTCAAAGAGCGTCGGGTCCTTCTCAACCAGCGTCAAGATGAGCTGGCGCTGGTCCTCGGGCACGTTCTTGAGTTGCGACTCAAGCACTTTCTTCATAGCAAAGTTTTTGATTTTTCCAAACATACGACCGCTATCATACCACCTAGAGCGACAATACCCAATCGCGTCCCTGTGTTGCTGGTGCGCCATTTTTATGTTACAATCTGAGGCTATTGTCAATATAGCTTGTAATCATGCTTGATTTTATGTATGCCGGTTGGAATCGGCGCAATGTGCGAATTGTACTCGTTGCTGGACTTGTTGTGCTTACGGTCATGGTGACGCTTTTTGTCACACGTTCCAATGATGAAGCTCACACTACAGAAGCACAGCCCGCCCTAGTGCGTGTGGCTAGCGTCGGTGACCTTGGCTTTGAAAACTCTTTTGAGGCGATCGGTACTGTCGAGGCTGTGTCGGAGGCGCGGCTCCAAACCGAAACGGGCGGGCGCGTCACCAGTGTCACAGCTGAGATTGGTCAGTCGGTACGTGCCGGTGCTGTTCTCGCAACCCTTGAGAACCGGACAGAGAGCGCCGCACTTTTGCAGGCCCAAGGTGCGTACGAGGCCGCAGTAGCTGGAGCCCAAGCGGGCAACGTGACGGTTGAGCAAGCGCAAAGCGGCTACGATGCAGCAAAAAATGCGGCCATAAACGCCGAACGTGGTGCCTACACTACGGTCAGCAACGCTTTTTATGTGACTATCGACGAGCTGTACGGCAACCCTAATTTTTCTTTACCTGGTGTTCGGGTTAGCGGTGGTGACTCATCGTTCCTCAACGCCGAGCGTGTTGCCTTTCAATCGATCTTGCCGACCTGGCAGAAGAATTCTGCCGCGCTCGTATCTGACGATGATCTCGATGCATCGCTGGCATCCGCAAAGGCGAACGTCGAGCGCACGATCGGAGTCGTGGATACCTTCATTCGCGCGCTCAATGCAACCGATCAGGATGAGATCAAAGGGGTTACTCCGATTGCGTACATAGCTACATTCAACGGCCTACGCACTTCGCTCAATGGCTCACTCGCTGCACTTGATGCCGCATCGGCCGGACTCCGGGGTGCACGAGAGAACCTTGAAAAGGCGAAGCTCGGGGGCACAAATTCAGATGTTTCGGCCGCAAACGCTCAGGTGAAGATTGCGCTTGGCTCGCTTCGCGCAGCACAGGCAAGCTACGAGAAAACCATTGTCCGCACTCCCATTGCCGGCGTGGTGAACGCACTGTACCTCAAGACAGGTGAGTACGTTTCACCGTCGCAGCCGGCCGCCATCGTTGCTAATAATAATGGTCTTGAAATATTGACTGCGGTCAGTCTTGAGGATAGCCAGGCGCTCAAAGTCGGCGACACGGTGACAATTGATGAGAGCGACCAAGGTATGATCACCGCTATCGCTGGGGCAGTAGACCCTACTACAGGTAAGGTAGCGGTTAAGGTGAGCGTCGATGAAGGTTCAACGCTTGAAAACGGTTCGACCGTCGCCTTAGCTTTTGTAGAGAACAAGGAACGCGCGACGACCACTTCTGAAATCATTATTCCACTCTCTGCTCTTAAAATGACTGGTTCTGGCGCTGTGGTCTTCTTTGTAACGCCGACGCAGACACTCTCAGCCCAAGCGGTTACCTACGGTGCCATCAAGGGCGACAGCGTAGTCATTACTGAAGGGTTGACGCAGTTGGATGCTATCGTCATGGACGCGCGTGGGTTAAAGGATGGACAGGTCGTAACGGTAAGCACCAACTAACATGCACTCGCTCTGGCTATTTTTTCTCAAGAAGCGCGAGTTTACTGCGCTTCTCATGGCAACGCTTATTGGTTTAGGTACGTATGCAGTCTTTGTTATTCCGAAAGAGTCTGCTCCTGAAGTTATCGTACCGATTGGCATTGTGACCACGGTCTATCCCGGCGCTTCAGCCTCCGATATTGAGGAGCTGATCACCAACAAGCTGGAAGACGCGATCGAGAACGTTGACGGCCTCGAGAGCCTCACGTCAACGTCGCGCGATGATGTGTCCTCGATCACGGCGGAGTTCAATGCGAGTGCTGACATTGACAAATCAATTCAAGACCTCAAGGACGCTGTCGATAGCGCAAAGGGTGAACTGCCTCGAGATGCGAACGATCCAATCGTCACCGAAGTGAATTTTGCAGACCAGCCTATCCTGGTACTCTCGATCTCCTCCGACCTCTCGCCTGCTGCCCTTACCGCACTCGGTGAAACGATGCAGGATGAGTTTGGCGGCGTGCGCGGCGTGTCCGATGTCGTAGTTTCAGGAACGCGTGAGCGGCAGATACAAGTCATTGTTAAAGAAGAGGCTCTTCGAACGTACAACCTATCAGTTGGCGCTGTCTCACAGGCACTGGCACTGGGAAATTTGTCTGTTCCGGTCGGTATTATTGCTACTGAGGGTATTGAGTACGCGATTCGTTTTGAGGGTGAGCTGGTTACTGCAGAAGACATTGAGCGCCTACCAGTTGGTACATTCGCCGGTCAGCCAGTCTATGTCCGCGACATTGCGACGGTCAATGATAGTGTGGCTCGCGAGAGTTCGATTTCACGCGTTTCTGTTGATGGACAGCCGTCTGAGGCGGCGATGACGCTCTCGATCTTTAAAAAAGCTGGCGCTGATGTGACCGAAGTCACCGACAATGCGCGAGCGAAGCTCGAAGCCCTCAAGGCACCGGGTGGTGTGCTTCAGAATTCACAGATCTTGGTAGTGTTTGACCAGGGCGAGCAGGTACGCAAGGATCTCTTTGAACTGGTTCGCGCCGGCATGGAGACTGTTGGTCTCGTGGTGCTCTGCCTCCTCCTCACCATTGGGTGGCGGGAATCACTCGTGGCCGCGCTCTCTATTCCCTTGTCATTTGTCATTGCATTTATCGGCCTGTACCTATCGGGCAACACCATTAACTTCGTCTCATTGTTCGCACTTATCCTTGCCGTCGGCATCTTGGTCGACTCCGGCATCGTGGTGACCGAGGCGATCCATACCCGCATGCGCAAACTGGGTACGCCGAGCGATGCGGCTGAAAAGGCTATCAGGGAGTACGCGTGGCCACTCATTGCCGGTACCATGACTACGGTTGCAGTCTTCGCTCCCCTCTTCTTCTTGTCTGGAATCACCGGCGAGTTCATTGCCTCGATCCCGTTCACGATCATCTTCGTTTTAGTCGCTTCGATCTTTGTGGCGCTCGGCCTTGTCCCGCTCATTGCGATCTACCTCACCAAGAATGCCAGCAGTAATCACTTTGAGGAGCTCCAAGAAGAATATACGCTCCGCGCACAGGCGTGGTACCGTGAGAAGCTCGTCGCCTTTTTGCAAAACATCCGCCACCAACGCATATTGCTTTGGGGTCTTGCGCTTGGTCTCATCTTCGCGTTCGCACTCCCTATGACCGGCTTACTCAAGGTGATCTTTTTCCCGCCCGAGGACGTTGACTACGTATTCATAGAGATTGAGACGAAGCAAGGTACACCGGTTACGCAAACCGATCTCATTGTTCGGGCGATCGAAGAAGTGCTCTACGAAAAGGAGTACGTTACCGCATTTGCTGCTACGGCAGGTAGCGGTTCGTCATTTACCGGGAGCACCGATGCGGGTGGTAAGTTTGCCAATATTACCGTGACACTCGAAGAAGAGCGTGAGCAGTCGAGTGCGGAAATCTCTTCCGACCTCCGGGCCGACCTTGCGCACATTGAAGGGGCCATTATCTCGATCACCGAACAGCAGAACGGGCCACCAACTGGGGCACCGGTGTTCGTTAAGTTCACCGGTGAGGATCTGGATGAGCTCCTCCTTGCCGCTGACAATGCAGAACGCCTCCTGACTTCCATTGCTGGCACTCGCGATATCGAAGCGAGTACGAAGAGTAACGCTACAGAATTTGTACTCACCATCGACAAAGCAAAGGCGAGCGCACTTGGTGTTTCTCCTGCTGCCATTGGTGAGCTGCTCCGGACGGCTGTCTTTGGTGTTAACGCCACAACCATTAGTCGAAACGGTGAGGATATCGACATTGTGCTCAAGCTCGATATTGATCCGAACGCCAAAGACCTCGCGGCGACACCAGCGGTGACGCTTGAGGCACTGCGCACGCTCGAAGTCCAGTCTCTCTCAGGTGCAACCGTGCCGCTCTCGAGTGTTATGAGTGAAACGCTCGCGCCAGCAAATGCCGCCATCAATCACGAAGATAAAAAACGTCTCGTCACCGTTTCTGCGTACACCACTGAAGGCGTTGTAGCTGGTGAAGTGGTTGCTGAGTTTCAGAAGCGTACTGCTGAGCTGCAGCTCCCCGACGGCGTTGCCGTTGACTACGGCGGTGAGGCTGAAGACGTTAATCAGTCATTCACGGAGATGTTTATTGCCCTGATCGTTGGCCTGCTGCTCATGCTTGCTATCCTGGTGCTATCCTTCAACTCGATCCGCTACTCGCTCTACCTCTTGCTGGCTGTGCCCTACTCTCTGATCGGCGTGTTCTTCGGATTGGCGGCCACTGGCCTCGCGCTCTCGTTCACGTCGCTCCTTGGTGTCATTGCCCTTGCAGGTGTGATCATTAACCACGCCATCATTCTCATGGATTCCATGATTACGCATAAAGCTTCAACGGGCGTAACGCAGTCACTCCTCGATAACGTGGCTGATGCGGCTGTCTCTCGCCTACGTCCGATCGTTCTCACTACCATTACGACGGTAGTTGGCATGATCCCCCTCTCTCGTATTTCGGACTTCTGGAGCCCGCTGGCGTTCGCCATCATGTTTGGCCTGCTGTTTGCGATGATCCTAACGCTCCTTCTGGTACCAATGCTGTACTACCGTAATGAGCTCCACAAGGAGCGCAAGCGTCTCGGCATTCCTACCTTGCACGTGTGGTACGTGCGCGCAGTACTCTGGCTGTATCACAAGATTCGTACTGTGCTGTAACAACAATTGCCAAGCTCGCAGAGCGACAAACTGACGGTATCCCAGACAGGTTAGTGAATAATAAAACCGAGCAGTGCTCGGTTTTATGGTTTGTCTCTAGAGCTTGCTGTCTATGCTGCTGGTGCGGTTGTCTCGCGACGCTTTTTAAAGTGGGCCATGAGGCCGTTGACAACGGCAGTGGCTAAGACAATGACACAGACATACGCCAGTATAAACTGCAGCATGGTAAAGCTCACCAGACCAAGCGGCAAGAGTGCGCTCAGAACCCCCATGGTGTACCAGCTACTAGCTTGAAGTGATGGCCCCAAGGTACTTGGCATAATACGCTTGGTCATTAAAATGGCATTGGTGTAAAGCACTCCAATCAAAATAAAGAAAGCCATGCCGTATGGCGCCACACTATTTTGCGCAAAACTGTAGTACCCAGTGAATGCGAGTACGATCGTTGTAAGGAGGATAAGCACCATTGCGATGCGGAGCACAATGTAGACGACTCCCATCATTTTTCGTTCGTCCGGGCTGATCGTGCCGTCGGCAATAGCGACAAAAAAGTTTGAAATGGCGAGGGTTGATGAACCAACGCCGAGTGAAATGGCAATTGATTGCACTATTGCTACCACTACAAGTAGTATATCCATGAAGTTTCGTTAGTTAATATTACCTAAGCATAGCAAACGGCGGGCGCTACGCGCCCGCCGTTTGTGCACATGATAAATTTTACCCTATTGACACCAGTCCAGCTACGAGCACCACCATTGCAAGGAAGACAGAAGTAGCTGTCAATATGACAGACAAAGATAAGATTGTGACGAGCGCGTTAAATTTTATTTTCCTGAACTGATTAGTTGAGTATATGATACTCAGAAATAAGTTTAATGTTGCTAACCCCGATATATAGGGTGCAAACTTTTGTAAACTCAGTTCAGTATCAAAGGACAGTAAGGCTGCAAACATAACCAGTAACAGGGACAAATGAGAGGCGCATATGTATTTATTTACGTGGTTACGAACAGCATACACTAGCAGTAAAACCTCACCTACTACTACAATACAAATGTAGGGAACAAGAAGCAAGAACATAGAATCACCATTAAATTCTCTAAATCAGTACAGTGGCGTGGTTGTTGGAGATTTCGAGGGTGCCTTGCGTAATGGTGATTGCTTCGACTTCCCCACCTGGCTTCTTGATGCGCACTTCTCCAGCACGAAGGGGTGAGATGAGCGATTCGTGGTTGGCCAAAATTTCCATCGCACCGGCCGCGCCCGGTAGCGCCACTGAAACCACTTCCCCGTCAAAGACTGGACCATCGACACGTGTTACCGTAAGTTTTAATAATTTTTGTTCCGTCATACTAGTGCCACTCAAAAGTTCTAATAAACTCAAACAATATCAACAAAAATGATGGGGTAGAAAGTAATGCCAGACCTTTAATCTTCCAATGCTCTTCGCCGTTTACCATTGCCTTGATAAATATATACAAGACATATGGCGAGGAAATTAATGCAATTGGCGCAAGAAAAAGTGTTGCCCACCCTAATGCAAAACCCAAAACTTCTTCGAAGTGTCCTAGACTAAATGCTCTTGCAATTGAAGCAAAGATTAGAAAAAATACATTTACAAAAAGTGATATGAGTGAAACAATAATAACTAATTTTTGTACTTTTGACATATTCCTATTATACCCCTCTTCATGAACTAATACTTTCTCTTTGTGCTTATTCACACATGTTTAAATGAATTTAACCACGTTGTTCGCTCACTTGAAAGTAGAATGCCTGCTCGATTAACCAGTAATCTCTTCAATTGAACCTTTCATATAAAATGAAGATTCAGATTTTTCATCATGCTTGCCATCAAGAATCTCGCCAAAGCCGCGAATGGTGTCCTCGAGCTTAACGTACTTGCCGGGTGCACCGGTAAAGACTTCTGCCACTGAGAATGGCTGCGACATAAAGCGCTGAATCTTACGCGCGCGGTAGACCGTCATTTTATCGTCTTCTGAAAGTTCCTCGATACCGAGAATAGCAATGATGTCTTGGAGGTCCTTGTAGCGCTGCAGCACCAGCTTCACTCCTTGCGCCACGCGGTAGTGCTCTTCTCCGACGATAGTCGGGTCGAGCGCTGTGGAGTTACTCTCCAGTGGATCGATTGCTGGGTAAATACCTAATGAAGCCAGCTGTCGGCTCAAAACCACGGTTGAGTCGAGGTGCGAGAACGTGGTCGCTGGCGCCGGGTCGGTTAGGTCGTCAGCCGGTACGTACACTGCCTGTACTGAGGTAATGGAACCGGCTTTGGTAGAGGTGATGCGCTCCTGCATCTTACCCATTTCTTCGGCGAGTGTCGGCTGGTAGCCCACGGCCGACGACACGCGGCCGAGGAGTGACGACACCTCCTGCCCGGCTTGGGTAAAGCGGAAGACGTTGTCCATGAAGAAGAGAACGTCTTTGCCGCCGAGGTCGCGAAGCGATTCAGCCATGGTGAGACCGGTGAGGCCGACGCGAGCGCGAGCACCCGGTACCTCGTTCATCTGTCCAAAGACGAGAGCGGTTTTATCGAGCACACCCGATTCTTTCATTTCGTGGTAAAGGTCGTTGCCTTCGCGCACGCGTTCACCGACACCAGCAAACACTGAGTACCCGCCGTGGTTGGTGGCCACGTTGTTGATGAGCTCCTGAATGAGCACGGTCTTTCCTACCCCGGCGCCACCGAAAAGTCCTACTTTACCACCCTTAATAAAGGGGGCGAGAAGGTCAACCGACTTGATACCGGTTTCAAACACTTCGGTTTTGGTCGACTGGTCTTTAAAGGCCGGTGCGTCCTGATGGATGGCGCGCTTTTCACCTTTGTTGAGTGCCTCTTTTCCGTCGAGGGTCTCTCCGAGGACATTGAAGAGGCGGCCAAGTGATTGTTCACCCACCGGAACTGCGATAGCAGACCCAGTGTCAGTAACGCTCATGCCCCGCGTCATGCCTTGGGTGTCCTGCATAGCGATCGCGCGCACGCGGTCGAGGCCAATGTGCTGCGCCACCTCAAGCGTGATCGTTTCGCCACCTTCTTTTTCAACGGTGAGGGCGTTAAGGAGCGCTGGAACACTTCCGTCAAAGTGAACGTCAACGATCGGGCCGATAATTTGGGTGATAGTGCCGGTGTTCATAAAGTAGTTGTTAGAATTTAGTTCATTAGTAATTGCATTTTGAAACTCGGTATAAAAATGAAATTATACTATATACTTGCATATGCCATACTTAAAAATAACAGAATCGAGATAAATAAAAATAAAGTCGAGTAAAGAGAGACTTTATCTTTATACTTTTTTAAAACGAGAAGTGAAGGCGTTAGTATTATTAAAAATATCAAAATCGGTAGAAAGGGTGAAAGCCTAAATAGCATGCCGGTTATACCAGAAACAAAAAACAAAGCTGAGTAAAATAGGATCTCAAATTCTGAAATATTGCCGATTGGTGTTGTTGCCAAAAAAGCCATTAATAAAATTATTCCAATTCCAATCGCCGCTATGTTTATATATGTTTTCATATTAAATGTTTACTTCATTGCTTCAACACCCGCCGTTATCTCACTTACTTCTGCGGTAATCGCGGCCTGGCGCTGCTTATTAAACTTGATGGTTAACGACTTCACCATTTCTTTCGCCTTATCGGTAGCATTTTTCATGGCGACCATTCGAGCCGAGTGCTCTGAAGCCTTACTTTCTAAGAGCGCGTGGTAGAACATGATCTGCACCAGCTGCGGGACGAGCGTGTTTAAGACACTTTCTGGCGATGGCTCAACTTTGTACGGGGCAAACGCTTCGTCAACTACACGGTCTTGGCTGAACTTCCCCACTTTTGGCTTAATGCCGCGCATGAGGTCGTGAATCTCTGCCGGTACCACCGGAAGCACCTGTCGCGCCACCGCTTGCTGCTCAAAAGTGGAGATAAAGTTTTGGTAGATAACCACCACCTTGCAGTACCGGCCACTTTTAAAAGCGTCGATTGACTGCGCGCTCATGTCGTAGACGTCTGGCAGCGTCACGCTATCGCTTACGTTGGTGTAGCTGCCGACCACGTGTTTTTGAGAGCGGTGAGCAAACTCAACTGCCTTTCGTCCAATTGCTATGACCTCCACGTGGTCATGCTCACGGAAATACTGTTCTGCTTGCTTTAAGACTGCACTGTTCACGCTGCCTGCCAAACCCTTATCGCTCGTCACTACCACCACCAGCACACCGTCTTCAGTGCGGGGGTTGATGAGGGGGTGCGAGAGGCCATGGTCAGCGTGAGCGAGACGCGCCAAGATGCGGAGCGCGGCGTGCACGTAGGGCCGCCCGGCAAACGCACGTTCCTGGCTCTTGCGCATCTTCACCGCCGAAACCGACTCCATGGCCTTGGTCACCTGGCCGGTTTTCTTCGTGGCAACTATTTTATTTTTAATTTGCTTGAGGGCCATATCGTTAAATACCCTTTTTAGTAAAAAGTGACGATACAAAAAACTGAGTAGTTTCTACCAACAGTGATACCAAGGCAACTATAATTAGAGACTCGCTTAGCTGTTCAATGAAACTATGCAGACTTGACTCTTCACAATTGAATCCACACTCAGACATAAAATATGGATCAAAAAAATAAGAAACTACTAGTAAAAACACAACGAGCACAACCGAAGAGTGCAAAAGATATTTATTAACGATAAGTAGCTTTTTCATACCCAATTATGCATTTGGTGATAGCGTAGATTTGAACATTTCGATTGCCGCATTCAATTTTTCAACCATTACATCAGTTAGTTCTCGACCAGTTTCGAGGGTGTCAAAAATCTCCTTATGATCACGCTCGATGAATGAGAGGAGTGAGTCTTCAGTTTTGCGCACCTCATTCACCGGCACCAAATTAAAGAGGCCAGCGTTGGCTGCGTAGATAGAAACTACCTGCTTATAGAACGGCATCGGGTTGTTTTGAGGCTGCTTCAAAAGCTCCACGTAGCGGCGGCCACTTTCGATACGCGCCTTGGTCTCGTCGTCAAGGTCAGAAGCAAACTGCATGAAGGCCTCAAGTTCACGAAACTGCGCCAGCTCGAGACGAATCTTGCCCGCCACCTTCTTCATGGCTTTGGTCTGAGCGGAAGAACCCACGCGGGAAACTGAGATGCCGACGTTGAGGGCCGGACGGATACCCTTGTTGAAGAGATCGGTCTCAAGGAAAATCTGTCCATCAGTGATCGAGATCACGTTGGTGGGAATGTAGGCAGATACGTCACCTTCTTGTGTTTCAATGATTGGGAGCGCCGTGATAGACCCGCCGCCGAGTTCTTTGGAAAGCTTCGCGGAACGTTCCAGAAGACGTGAGTGGAGGTAGAAAATGTCCCCCGGGTACGCTTCACGTCCCGGTGGGCGGCGCAAGAGGAGCGACATCTGGCGGTACGCATTGGCGTGTTTACTGAGGTCATCAAACACGATCACGACATCCTTCCCCTGCTCCATGAAGTACTCACCAATGGCTGCTCCGGCAAACGGCGCTAAGAAGAGAAGCGGCGAGGCCTCAGAGGCCGAGGTGGCGACAATCGTGGTGTACTCCATCGCACCAGCTTCTTGGAGCTTAGCCATAATGCTCGCGGTCTTTGAACGCTTTTGTCCAATGGCGACGTAAATACAAATTGGTCGCTTCTCTTTTGGTTCGTACTTTTGGTTGATGATGGTGTCGATGGCAATGGTCGTCTTACCGGTCTGGCGGTCACCAATGATGAGCTCGCGCTGGCCGCGGCCGATCGGGATCATGGCGTCGATGGCCTTGATACCGGTGTGCACTGGCTCGTTCACACCGGAACGCTCCATCACGCCGTAGGCGACACGCTCAATCGGCATGTCTTTCTTTCCGTCGATGGCTGCTTTACCGTCGATGGCTTCACCAAGCGGACTGACCACACGTCCTACGATGTCTTCAGAGACCGGGATCGAAAGCAGCTTGCCAGTGCGATATACCTTCATGCCCTCAAATACTTTCGCTGCGTCTCCCAGAATCACCACCTTAATCTCGTCTTCCTCCAAGTTCAGCACGAGTCCGTAGAGTGCATCAGCCGCACCGAGGAGCTTCTCAAGTGGCTGACCATCATCGGGCGAGAATACGACCATTTCCATCATCTGCGCATTTTGCAGCCCTTCGATGGCGGCCACGCCGTCCCCCACAGTTCCCACCACACCGACTTCAGATGTGGTGGCAGTGGTGTTGAGTGAGGCAATCTCTTTTTTAATTCGCTCAATGATAGCTGTGCTCATATAATTTCTCGTGCAGTTTAGATGGTAATGGATTCGTATAATGATTTGAGGACTCGTTTGTAGCTCTGGTCATGCTCCTGGTAGTTGAACGTGGCGACAAAGCCGCCAACCAGCGTTTGATCAATTTCTTCGCGTACTTCTGTAGCAGCGGTAACACCGAGGTTCTTGAGTGCCAGAGCAATGCTGGCCGCTGCAGCAGAATCAAGCTGTGAGGCTTTTCTAACCACAGCTACCTGAACTCCCTTTTCTGCTTCTAGCAAACGGAGCGTCTCGGCGAGAATGGCACCGTATAGCTTTTCGTGGTGCTTCGCTTTGAGTGTCGCCAGAAGACCAGACAGCGCGGTGTCTACCGGCACGCCGCTTCCCAAGAGTTCCACCAAGGCCTTTGTATACGCGTGCTGCATGACTACGATGACTTAGTGGCCAGCACTTTTTCTGCCGCCAAGATGGCGAGCTTGGCGATTTCCGCCTCACTCTCTTTGATCGCCTGTGCCTTCATTTCTTCAGCCTGAAGGAGCGCTTCGGCAGCCGCTGCTTCCGCCTTACGATTGGCGTCAGCAACAATGGCGTCTGCCTTCTCTTGCGCATGCTGCTTTGCACGTGCGGCCATGGCTTCAGCTTCTTGGTTCGCAGCTGCGATCACGGCACGCTTCTCTGCTTCTGCCGCAGCCTTTGCCGCAGCCGCTGCTTCCGCATCTTTAATACCGGTCGCGATCTTCTCCTCACGCAGACGGAGCACATTCAAAACAGGCTTGTACAGAAAGTACGTCAACGCCACCATCAAGAGACCGAAGTTAACTGCTTGGATGATGATGAGACGTACGTCGATGCCAAAGGCGTGGATGAGTTGCTCCATAATGTGTGATTAAGTTTTTGCTGTGTGCATATTTTATGCACTTTTAATTTAAATAGCTTTGGGATGCCTCAGATGCAAGGCGGTCAAGAAAAATATTCTGAGTGGTACTTGCTGTACAGTGAACAATATTTTTTGTGGACCAACGCAGCAGATGAGGTATATCCAGAGATATTTAAGCGAACTTGATGATAAATGCGACTACAAGGGCAAAAATACCAAGCGCTTCAACGAACGCAATACCAAGGATCATCGACGACTGGATCTTCGGCGCTGCTTCTGGGTTGCGGGCAATACCTTCGAGCGCCTTTGATACCAAGATACCGATACCGATACCTGGACCAAGCACACCGATACCGGCAGCGAGAGCCATGGCGATCGATTTGATCGCGTCAGCACTCATTTTTGAGGCTTCGAGAGCCAATTCCATTTCTGGAGTCATACTAATTATATTGTATTTACGATGCTTCTAATGGACAAATGCGAGCCAACTACATGTGCAGACTCGTTCTTACCCACTAGTGATGTGGTTCCTCGATCGCCAACTTGATGAAGAAGAGGGTGAGGATAGCAAACACCGCTGCTTGTATCAAACCGACGAAGAGTTCGTACGCGTAAATGGGTACGGGCAAAATGTACGGCACGAAGAACATGGTCACGAGGAGAAGCGTTTTTCCGGCAAAAATGTTACCAAAGAGACGGAACGAGAATGATATGAGACGCGCCAACTCTGAAATGAGCTCAATGAAGCCTAGTACAAAGCCCATCGGCGAACGAAAATTAATGAATTTTCCAACGTACTTCCATAGGCCAATGGCTACGACACCGGCAAGCTCAATGGTAACAAAGGCGACGATGGCGAGACCAATGGTGATATTGAGGTCGGTAGAACCGGGGTACAGGAGTGGAACAAGGTGGTGATGTTCATCATAGAAGCCAAACGCGCCAACTCCCGGAATGAGCCCGACCCAGTTAATGCCCAAAATGAATATAAAGATAGTGGCAATTACCGGAAAGTACGCATCCGTGACCTTTCTGTCTCCAAGTACCTCGTACACATACTGGTATGCGCCCCCAACCACCAATTCAGCCAGATTTTGCAAGGTAGCGGGAATCGGATTGAGGCGAATCTTGACACTGACTGCTAGGCCTATAAGAAGCACCATGACAAGCCAAACCGTAATAAGGGTAGCGGTAATGGGAAGATCCCCGATATGTCCTACTACATACGGGTTGAGGTGAACCGAAATGCCGGCTTCCTCTTCCGCAGCGTAGGCTGTAGTAATAAGGTTCATAGCAGAAACGAGTGCAATGGCAGTGCAGCATTCCATACCGTCACCTCCCTTTTGCGCCGGTATTCTAGCACTAAAACTGCCAAAAAAGAAGCTGCGCTGGGGACTCTTGCCACCGCAGCACCTCTTCTCTTCAGTTTACGTACATATACGTTAAAACGCAGAAAAAACCTCGCTTCACTGTCACAGCCCACGAAATCCCGCTACATGAGCTCTAGTGGCAATGTGCAGCAGTAGCTGCCTGAGAGAGGATGTTACCGGTAACTACATGCGCTAATAAAGCAAAACCAGCTTGTGACTGGTTTTGCTTTACCAACTCAATTAATGCTATTGGCTACCAAATACAATTTTATTTCCTACGATGTGATACCCAAACGGGCCGGTTAGAAGAAGGACGCCACTGGTGCTACTAATATTTGGTGCCGTTGCAATGGCAGACATCCAACTCGTTGCTTCAACAGATCGTATGTTACCAAGAACATCGATGTAGGCGTACGAAGCAGCCTGCGCTGATCCGGGAAGTCCAAACAACATAGCGCCAAAGAGCGAACAGAGAACGACATACGGTGCCAAAAATCTTGTTTTTGTCATATATCTTTCTTAAATTCTGCTAAGGGTGATTTGTGACTCACAAAGCTCCATAGGCGAGGACGTATCATGAAGGCAAATATTACAGCGATAAGTTGAGGATCCATTCCAGTGTCACCCTGCATTTCGGCCTAGAAGGACCCCGAAATGGCCCTTTAAAACGCCTCTATCGCTGCAAAATATAAAAAGCACTAAGCTTTCGCTTCGTGCCTAATATTTTGTGGACTTCACAAGTAATGACTGGCTCCAGGTCTTCAGAGAATACATGTATATCACCAAACTAGCCAAAGATTTCGTTGCTGGACTTGATCTCACTAAAGGCAATTTCGGTTACCCACTACAAGGCACGAACTGGAGCGGATTGCTTGGTGAGGGCGGAAGTTCAGATTGTGCTTTTATAGATCAGCTCCGCGAAGCAGTGTTGCCTATCTAATCACTTTCTTTCAGATCCTCAGCTCTCACTAAATACATTTCATCTGAAGAGCTAATTCTGTTGTAAAACCAGTTATAGGTGCGCAGCTACATATGGTTGCATAGGAGCTGCCGTGCTGGGCGAGCTATTCTGGTTTTTTCGTTTCTGCTTCTTTTTGTTGCTCTCGAAATGTGCGTTCTACTGCTTCAAAGATTGGTGCAAGTGCTGTGGCTATGATCTGTTGTTTTGCTTCAAGGTCAATATCATTCTCGACATACGTAACTTTCATGTCTGGTTTCATATCTTCAAGATCGTCGTGGCAGTTTTGGAGGTCTTCTGCGAGCGGATTTTCTGGCCATGCTGAAATAATGGTAGCAATCACTTCCTGAGCGTGTTCTATGAGCTGT
>JACCDY010311583.1_pt1 | contig 26791 bp, 38 predicted proteins | sample 7446391 | NCBI WGS metagenome assembly JACCDY01 (sample SAMN15323451, study PRJNA562643) | freshwater metagenome | isolation source: river surface water | place: USA:Blue River Watershed | collected 2017-08-18 | reverse complement strand
GCGTTCTTGTAAGCCTTGTAGGATAGCCCTTCCTTGTAGCCGGGGGACTTGGACAGGATGCAGCGATAGGTCTTCCCTGCTTCCCATTTCTTGTTCTGTGCGGCTGTTTTTGGTGCTTCTTTAGTTAATGTGGACATTTTAGTTTCCTTTCAGGGCGGCGTCGAAGTTTGCCGAAGTTTCAGGACATGGCTTGAAGTGGCGAGTTGCCTCACGATATGCCCTGCCAGCCACTACCAGCGCCTCGATCCGGTCATTCGCCAGTTTCAGTTCCTCGCTGTCGGACCAGACGGCATTCTTTGTGTGTTCGATCCACTGGTACCGCTCCTTCACCAGCGCCTCACAGGTCGCAACAAGTTGCTCAATACGGTCGGCGGTAATAGACAGGAGGTCATCATTATACTTTCGCAGCCGTGCGATCAAGGTCGCATCAGAGATGCTCAGTTTTTCGTCATTCATTAGACAGTTTCCTTTCTCTTAGCATCACGCGCTGCACGGGCCTTCTCAGCGTTAGCCTTGCGCTTCTGATAGGTTTCTTCGTAGGTAGCTACGGCATCATCAGCAAACTTCTTTGCCTTCAACCGTGCTTCTTCCTCAGTATCACCAGAGAAGAACACAGGATAGACATGGAAAGGCTCATACTTGGCAATGTACTTGGGACCAGATTTGCCAATGATCTGTTGATAGACCATAACCTCAAGGTCACGCATCGGGTGTTTGTAGTCGTTTTCCATATCAGATATACCCTTCAATCAGATTATCCCAATAAACACGATCAGCAATTTCCATTGCTTCATCCAAGATTTCCTTGGAGACTGTGCAACGATCACCGTTGTAGTCAAAGGCTTCCACAAACTCGATCTTGCAATTCTTGGTCACATCGAACTCCCAACCAGTGTCATCCCAATAGGTCCACTTACCATCACCATCCATGATACCGAAGGTGACAGTGTAGTTACCCATGTCAATCTCAGAGTAGCTGTCGTAATTCTTCATGGTTATTCCTCCACTTGATTCGTCTCTCGGTAAGCCTTATGCAACAAAACCAGCAGATCGTCAACATCATTCTTCAAGGCTTCGCTGTGGTAGTCGTTGTTGCAGAAGTATGCCCGCATTGCATGTTCATAGGCACTCCGAAATGCGACAAGCATATCAAGTTCATGTGCCTTGGTGAATTTGTTGTTAGCCATTACAGCGACTCCTTCTGTTTCTGAACAATTTCCTTCTGGGCATAGTAAGCAGCCCAAGCAGCACTACGAAGTTCGTGCATGTGCTTATACCACATATCTGCTACAACACCATCTGCACGAAGCTTACCAAACTCATTGATCATATTCTCAACAGCTTGCAGAACACGCTCTTGATTGGTCATTTGTATCTCCTGTCTTCCTTGAGTGTATGTATAGGCGATTCGTTACTGATTGTCAAGCTTTACTCAACCCATGTTAAGCTATCAACCAGTGATCCACACACAACACAGTAGCATATGTGGACAGTGTAGTAGAAGCCTTCGTCAGTCACGACAACATCCTTGAACTTGCTCTGTCGTTTGTTGTCGATGATCTTGCAGCATTCGTTCATGCAGTTTTCCTATACTTCGACTTGTTTTGGTTGTTGATTGCTTGGGGAACGTCCCTTAAGTTTTCAATCCTGTTGTCAGTTCCATCTCTATTGATATGGTCAATAGTATGTTCAGGCCACTTGTTGTGGTGTAAGGCCCAAGCCAACCTATGAGCCATATAGTTTTGACCCCTGTGGTAGATGCCAATATAACCATCTGATCTTACACTACCAGCTTCTTGACCAACCTTGACTGCACCGAATCTGTTATCTTTGAAGGTGAGTTTGCCAGTTGTCTCGTCGTAAGTCAAGAATCTTTTGAATCCTTGTAGCAGTTCTTCTGTCTCTCTTTGTCTAGGTTTTCTCATGTTTTCTCCAAAATTTCCCTCGTATGGGTGAACATTTCCCTCGTAGCCCTGAGCAATTTTCACGGTGGGGTGAACAATTCCCTTGGTAGGGTAAGCGAACAATTTCCACCGTAGGGGTCTTCAACAAACCTTAAGAACGCCAGAACCCCCTGTGAACGTGAAAAACGCTGTGAACGCGACGACCCCCTGTGAACGCTAAACGGCCCGAAATTGCGATTTAGCGTTCTCTTGCTTATTAGCGTTCAATCGTGAAATAGCGTTCAATCGTTAGCTAACGTTCTCTTGCTTATTAGCGTTCAATTGCTTGCAAGCGTTCAATTGCGAAAGCGAAACACGCTTAACACGACAGATTTAGTCGTCATTCCTTAGTATCGAAAGTATGGCGAGTATAGGTGTGTCCAATATGTCACACAATTACATGCGCCCAGCCCCGGTGTTTTTTGCGAATCGCATAGCGACCCCAGCCGGATCGAATCCGGTTCAACGAATCAGTTTATATAGGATTGTCTGGCCTATGTAAACCCCTATCTTCGGACCCATGTTAACGATAACACACATTCCATTTTCTGCATCTTTTCATAGACCCCGAAAATAGGCCCGTACGGCGCGAGTCCGTTGCCGCCTTATCCAACCCCATAAAATTCAGACTCGGCCATCTAGCGCGAAATTCATGTTTTGTTCCCCATACGTTCTAGTTTTGTCCAGAACATTGTTCCTAGTTTTGACCTGTAATCGGAACATTGTTCCTAATACGACAAAAGACCCCTAAAATGCAGATTATTTGATTGACAACCGACACGATTCGCCTGTAACGCGCGTGCGCCCGATTCGTATTCATCCAAGAAAGCCGACATTGCCTAGCTAGCTTGCCCGATAGCTTGCCCGAAAAATACCTCTTGCATCCCGACGAATCGTCTATATAAAGACCCTATGCCGCCGCCCATATAGGGAAAGGGGGAGTGGGTCTGACGGGCCTGCCTAGTGCCAAGACTCCTAGAGTCGCTATAGGCCAAGAAAGTAACTTTCTTCTTTTCATGCGCCTATATGGTGTGGGCGTATCAATAGAGGAAATTCGGCTATCTGGCGCAAGCCCATACTAGGGCAAGCGTTTTGCTGGCGGAATCGCGTTAAGGCAAGGCGTTGCTTGCTTGTCTGCTAAAGGTGCTAGGGCAGAAGATACTAGCATAAAACAAGGAATCGAATCGTGATACGTTCTCTACTCTGTGACGCCGCAATCTTCGCAATCTTCACCATTGCCGTTCTGGCAATCTATGCAATCTAAGAAAGGGTAACGACAATGGAAAGGGTCTATCACATCTTCGCAATCACGGGTTTGGTTGCATCCTTTGCCCTACTTTCTTGGGCTTTCGCAATCGCTTATCCTCTTGAATTGATCCATGACTCGCAAGGGTTTGGCTTTCTGTTTAAGGGTTTGGGCGGGTATTACTTCACATTCTGAAAAGGACCGAATCAATGCCTAATCGCAAGCGTGGCCAGATTCTCGATTGTCAATAGGGTTTTCACTGGCCCCTCAACAACTATACTTTTGGATATGTCGTCATGCTTTCGGATGCTGACCATATCTGGACAATGAATCGCGGTATCGCCGCTGCTATCGCCTCAAGCCTCAAGTAAAGGATCAATCCATGCGACTCTTTCTTATCGTTGCCGCCAAGCCCTTGAATGATGGAACAAAGGGCTTTCGCTTCAATATCTTTGGACAAAAGGGCGTTTTGCGCTTGCGGAAACGGAAAAGCAACGGATTCAACGTTCAATCCAAGGATTGCATGACTCGGATCAATCTTGGCAAGTTGTCCGTTTACTTTGAACACGGCGCAACGATTCGGCGCTTGCGTCATTTTGCCGGATAAGCTATAAACGAATCAACGGAAACAAGGAAAGCTAAAATGCAAAAGACCTACGGACTCGCTATCGAAAAGACCTACGGACTCACTCTCTTGAAATTGCCGTTTATGACGCTACAGGAAGCGAAAGCCGCACGGCGCAAAGTCAAATCGCTTGCCACGATTCGCGGAATCAACGTCGTCATTGTTAACCGTCACGCGCAATAGAAGGGTAATGTCAATGTCTTTTCTTGTTCATCTGACCCCTGCATCGCGTAACGTCAAGACAGGCCCTATCCCTGTTAGCACCACAAGCGCGATTACTTGCCCTAACGCTTGCCCTTTTAAGACTAGCAATGGCGGGGGCTGTTACGCTACGTCCGGCCCTTTGGCGATACATTGGCAAGCCGTAACGCAAGGTGCTAGGGGCGATACTTGGGCGGCTTTCCTTGGCAAGATTGCGGCATTGCCCAAGGGTCAACTATGGCGGCACAATCAAGCGGGTGATTTAGCGGGTGATGGCGATTCGTTAGACATTCCTGCCCTTGAATCTCTTGTCAAGGCGAATCGTGGTAAACGCGGCTTTACTTATACCCACAAGCCCCTAACGAATCAGGCTGAACGTGACGCGATACAATCCGCCAATGTCAACGGCTTTACTGTCAATCTGTCGGGCAATAACTTGAGTCATGCCGATTCGTTGTACGATATGGGAATCGGACCCGTGACTGTTGTGTTGCCCGCAAGTCAAGTGGAAAACACTGTCACGCCAAAAGGGCGCAAGATTGTGGTCTGTCCTGCAACGATTCGGGATAATGTATCCTGCGCGACGTGTGGTCTTTGCCAGATTGTCAAGCGTGATTGCATTGTGGGCTTTCCTTCGCATGGAACGGGAAAGAAGAAAGCTAGCGCGATTGCATCCCAACCCTAAGTAGGTTGATTCCCTATCCATAAGTATAGCCCCGATTCGGTTGATCCCGAGTCGGGCTTTCTCAATAGAGTCAATGGGGTATGTGTGGAATTGTTTGTTGATGTGGCTTGTTTGTCGCATTGTATCGTGTACGATTGATTCGCTACAGGGTTGGCGATTCGCCTCTCTCGCTAAGAAAATTCCCCAGAGTCAAGAGAATTATTTCCATTTGGGATAGATTCTTTTGTTGACATACCAAAGGATGGGACCCCCTACAAAAGTATGGGTGATTCGCCCCCGGTCGGGTAACCCGATTCGTAGCCAAGACAAGAAATTTGGTGCACAACTTATTCGTGTGCTAAATGGGGGTGGGGTATCTCTGTGACTTTTTTGCAACAGAGGTGCTACAGATACAGAAAAATAAAAAAATTCAAAGAAAGTTTGTGTAGGCCCCTTGACAAAAACCAACAAGACACCCACTTACTAAAAGCAATCCTCCGCCACCCTTCCCTATATATAACTACTACTAAGACTATCCCTACAGGAACTATCCCCCTAGAATGATGTAGAGGGAACACATAGACTGTATAGAGATAGAGATACTACAAAGACTACCCTAGCTGTAACCCATAGACTATCCAATATAGATAGTATAGAGAGAACCATGAAAGACAACTACAAAGGATACACTGTCAAGGAACTCATGACTATCCTTGATTATGATAAAGAGACTGGTATCTTTAAGAGTATGGTGAGTGGTAAAGAGTTGGTAGATAGGACATTCTCTTATAGAGAGCCTGTGTCTAAGAAGGTAATAAACTTCCAACTAGCTAGAGTTGCCTACATGATTGGGAGTGGTTGTTGCATTGAGGATAAGGAGAGGATCACGTACAAGGATGGTGATGTCTACAATCTGAAATATGATAACCTTGTCCTTGTGTCGTACAATGAGATGTACAAGAAGCCTAACAGTGTGAAGAATGAGTACCTTGAGACTGATGAAGAACACATCTGGGTAGGCTCCATCAATAGGATGTTTGTTGTTAGGAGAGGTTCTACGCAGTCTGTCTATAGGACTTACGACAAACAAGAGGCTGTTGCTGTTAGGGATAGATGGTTGGCTTCTGGTAAAAAGTTGAATGAGTTTGACAGATTTATCCCAAAATGGTGCAGAGAATCCCTGAAACAAGAGGAAAATGTGTAATCTTTGTTGTTTTTTGTTGTTAAGTGATATTTTTATCGCTGATACCCTTGACAAAAACCAACAATACAACTATATACCCATCCACAAGCCGCAACCATCGCATTTCCCCAAGATTGCTTGATGAGTGAAATTGTCTGATGCCGATGTGGCTTGTTTACTTTAATGAGTGCGAAGGACCAGACGTTGTAAGCTGGACTTCTTCACAAAGACCCCTCACGCCTTCTGGTACTTGAGACAACATTGCTCAATAGAAACCCAAGCGCACCCAGAGGGGTCACTTATTGTAGGTTTGTGGGTTTCCCTGTGACTGCGTAGCGGTCGCTTTAAAAACCTCCAACAATTCCCCCCGACACGCTGATGTGGCTCAACGGTAGAGCAACTGCCTTGTAAGCAGTAGGTTGTAGGTTCAACTCCTATCATCAGCACCAGTTGTTGTTACAAATGCTCGGACAAGAGCAATTACAGTCTGAGGTTTAGAAACATGGCTGAGAAGCTGAAACACAATCTAGTCATTGCGACATACATCCGTAAGGCCATCAAGGCTGGTGTGTCGATGAAGGTCATCCTTGACAACATCCAAAAGTATGACCATGCTCCTTCTAGCATGAACGGTATGTATAGCACATATCGGAATGACATTGCAGAAGCCCGTGCTGATATTCAAGAAGCTGTTGGTGCTGTTGTTGTAGCTAAAGCCCTTGACGGGGACATGAAAGCTGCTGAACTGTTCCTTCGCTCGAAAGCTGGTTGGAACCCGACCATCAAGATTGAAGAAGTTGATCCCGAAGAAACCAAAGAAGATACTGGTGCCATTGACGATCTGCTTGCACTTCTTGGTCGCAAAAAAGAAGACTAAGGTAGCATGAGTAAGAATGGTCTTAAACTACATGCCGATGATCTGAGGGCAATGGGTGAAGACCTTGAGGCTTTGTTGTTGAAGCTTGGTCCTGCTAAGGCAGAAGAACTTGCTTACACTTGGCCCTTCTGGGCTAGACCTCAACAGATGGCTCCTGCTGGTGATTGGAACACATGGTTCATCAATGCTGGTCGTGGTTTTGGTAAGACCCGTGCTGGTGTTGAATGGGTACGTGGTCTAGTCAAAAAGGGTTACAAACGTATTGCTGCCATTGCCGCTACTAACTCGGACATTGAACGGGTTATGATTAACGGTGAATCAGGTTTCCTGTCTCGTTGTTGGGAAGGTGATAAGACTGATAAGGGTGTGCCTATGGGCAAGCCTGTCTGGTCGCCAACCAAACGACTGTTGACTTGGGAAAATGGCGCATACGTCCAATTCTTCTCTGCCGAAGAACCAGAACGTCTTCGTGGCCCGCAGTTTGAAGCCGCTTGGTGTGACGAACTTGCTGCTTGGAATAGGGACAGAGACACTTGGGACATGCTCCAATTCTGTCTTCGTCTTGGTAAGCACCCACAGACTTGCGTTACAACAACCCCTAAGCCGACTAAGTTGGTCAGGGATATTATGAAGAACCCTAAGACTATCGTTACTTATGGTTCGACCTTTGATAACTCTGCAAACCTTGCTGCTACATACTTGCAATCCGTCAAGGACCTGTATGATGGCACTCGCCTTGGTCGTCAGGAACTCTATGCAGAAGTCCTTGATGAAGCCTCTGGCGCTCTCTGGACAAGAGAACTTCTCTCCAAATGTGAAGTTGAAGTTGATGATCCCCTAGCCTTCTCCGAGACACTAGTGCGTGTTGTTGTTTCAGTCGATCCGGCTGTTTCATCAAATGCTGAAAGTGACATGACGGGGATTGTTGTTGCAGGGATGGACATCAATGGCGTCTGCTACATTCTCCATGATGCCACGGAAAGATACACTCCCGAAGGATGGGCTGCTAAGGCTATCGAACTCTATCACCTCTACGGGGCTGATCGGATAGTCGCAGAACGCAACCAAGGTGGTGAGATGGTCCGTTACACCTTCAAGACCATTGACGAGACTATTCCTATCAAACTTGTTCATGCTTCTAGAGGTAAGTTTGCCCGTGCTGAACCTGTGTCGTCTCTCTATGAACGTGGCAGGGTAAAGCATGTAAGGGGTCTTGATTTGCTAGAGGATCAGATGGTTCAATGGGAGCCTCTTGGTTCTACTGGTTCACCTGATAGGCTTGATGCAATGGTTTGGGCTGTCACAGAACTTGCTCTCAAAGGTATCTCAAGACCAGAACTTAACTTGGCCTATTCTGATGCGAAAGGTCTTCTCAGCCGTAATTAAGGTGTATTATGTCTCAAGTCTATCATAAAAAAGGTGACACTTTTACCCTTATCTGTGTTTGGAAAGACGCACTTGGGGTTCCCGTTGACCTTTCAACTTACTCTATCGCCTCTCAAGTTCGATCAACTAAATTTGTTGACAACCTATCCGTAACAGTTATAGATGCTGTGAATGGTAGGTTTTCTGTTAGTAGGTCTGCTACTGGTACTTCGTCTTGGCCCGTTTCTAACTCTGTTTCTAGAGTTTTTTGTGACATTCAGTTTACAAACGGTTCTGTTGTAACCTCATCTGAAACTTTTGAGGTTGTTGTCCTAGAGGATATTACACAATGACACTTGATATTACAAACAACAACAATCTGATTGAGACCTTGCAGCAAGTTTACCCTATTACAGCTAACGTTGGTTATGGGGATTTAGGCTCCTTTCAAGCGGCCTCTGATGCTGCTGCTGCTAGTGCAATTTCGGCAGCAAATTCTAGTTCAGCGGCAGGTGCGGCTTCTGGTAGGCTTGAGGTTGCCACCTTTGCCGAACTCGCCAGCGTCTTTGGCTACAGCGCCACAGGTGGACGTCGTATTGTTGCCGCAGGGGACCTCATCCGGGTGATTAACATCGACTGCACCTATCAGGTGCTAGCATCCGGTGCATCGGGGGCGCATCTGAATTACGAGTCCGGGGGTGGTGTAAAGCTAATCCTGTTGCCGGGGGCACAGGGTCTGAACGTCCTTGGCCTTGGTGTGACAGGCGACAATGTCACCGATGACGGCCCAGCCTTTTCCAATGCTGCCGCAATTGGTCCCGACATCGCCTTTGTGGTGCCGGAGGGGTTTTATTTGTGCAACAGCACTATTGACATTCTTTCTGGTCAGACGTGGACTTTCTGTGGTGCTCAAATCCGCACGACTGTCGAGGATCGGCCTATCATCCGTGCAAACGGTCGCAGAGACTTTAGCCTCTTGGGTCGCCTGCGGCTGAAAGGTACGCTGGTCACGGCGGAAAGCGTCACCACGGCAGATGGTTTTCAGGTTACCAATGGCAAGCGTTACGTTGTTCAAGGTGTCGAAGCATCCTTGTTCAAGGGTCATGGGTTTCTTGTTGACGGAACCACCACGGGCGGTACAGCTTCGCGTGGGGATAGGGGCCAATGGTCTGATTGTTCGGCACACCAGAACACCACTGGCATTGAGTTTGCACCGGGGGCAGGTGCGGAATACGTCACCGTGTCCAACTTCACCGCCAGCGGTAATACCTTGGGTGTGGCGATGGATGCGGGGAACGTGACTTTCCTTGGCGGAAACGTGGTGGACAACACCAATGGCATTTTCCTGACCGGGGTGGGCAGCAATAACTGCCACGGCATCTTTGACGGGGTGAACATCAACCACAACACCCAATCCAACATCAAGGCGGATGGGGTAACGCGCGGGCATACCTTCACGGGGTGCCATATCTACGGCAACGCCGCTGGATCGCAGGGGAACATTTGGTTTTTGAACTCGCGCGGCATCTTGATCCAAGGTGGCATCATCGACGCTTGGATTTACAATGACCTTGGGTCTGGTTCTGTCGCCGGGATCAACCGTGTGCAGGGGGCCTATCTACCGACCAACCACACTGGCGGAACGGGGAATACTGCTCTGCAAAGTAATGATGGCGGCTTGGTGAACCTTGAAGTTCTGGATTGCTGGACTTACACAGGCCCAGCTTCGTTGAACGATCCAAGTCCGGTTTTTGTACGGGCTACACGCGGGGCATCAACCCAATCTCTAACATCCGGTGTGCAAAACGTACTGATCTTCAACAGCGTCACGGGTGACAAGAAGGGTTGTTATGATCCGGCAACTGGCGTTTTTACATGTAAGGTGGCTGGAACTTACGAGTTCTCTTATTCCGCCCGCATCACCGGAACTGGCCTTTCAGCGCCCTTCGGCTCATTCAGGGTCAACGGCAGCGCGACTGTAGACGCGAAGGGGAGTGCTCCGTCTTCGACGTTGGCCCTAGTTGGCGACACAGTTGTTCTTACGCTGACAGTTGGGCAGACCGTCGATGTGACAGCCCAGATTACGGGAACTTCGCCCGTGATGGCACTTAACGTTTCGAGACTTGCTATTAGGCTCCTTCGGTGACGTTGTGAGGTTGGAACTTAATATAAAATAGGTAGTTAAATGAAGAAACTCTCGGAAACTTCTTCCAAGATTGAACTCGGTGTTTATGGCCGTAACACATACACGGGTGACATTCGAGCCGACGAGTTTCTTCAAGAACTCCGTGGCAAGAAGGCAATCCAAAAATATCGTGAGATGCGTGACAACAACGCAATCATTGGTTCTATCATGTATGCTGTCGAACAGACCTTGCGTGATGTAAAGATCGACGTTGTTCCTGCTAACGACACTGCCCAAGCTAAGGCCGAAGCAGACTTCCTCACATCCGTCTTGGATGACATGGATCACACGCTTGATGACCATATCTCAGAAGCTTTGTCGTATCTGACTTATGGTTTCTCTTGGTTTGAGATTGTTGCCAAACGCCGTGAAGGTGACGCACGATCCCCCAAGAAAAACTCCAAATACAGCGATGGTCGTATTGGGATTAAGAAACTTGCCATTCGCGCACCTTGGACTGTAAACCGTTTTGAGGTTGACCAAGATACTGGTGAAGTGCTTGGCATGTGGCAAGACTCCGCTTGGGGCAAGTTCCCCACGATGATCCCCGTTGAAAAGTCTCTGTACTACCGCACTACAAGCCTTAACAATGATCCCTCTGGTCGGTCGGTCCTCAGAAATGCGTATGTATCTTACACCTATCTCAACAAAATTCAAGGTTATGAAGCCGTTGCTATCGAACGAGAACTTCATGGTGTCCCTGTTGGGCGTATGCCTGCTGAGTATCTGAGTGGTGATGCAACAACAGACCAAGCCAACCTTCGTGGACAGTTTGAGCGTATCCTTCGTGACTTGAAGAACAACGAACAAGGTTATGCACTGCTGCCTTCGGACTTGTATGTTGATGCAGATGGCAAGCCTACGAACCAACGTCTGATGGACATTGAACTGATTACCGCCAATGGTTCTCGTTCAATCCAGATTGACCCTGTTGTTAAGCGTTACCAGCATGACATTGCTCGTAGCTTGATGGCTGAGTTTCTTATGCTTGGTTCTGGTAGTGGGTCGTATGCACTGTCTAAGACAAAGACAGACTTGTTCCTGCGTAGCCTCGAAAGCTACATCAATGCCATTGTCGATGTGCTGAATAAGCAACTGGTTGAACGTCTGTGGCAACTGAATGGTTTGTCGTTTGACTTGATGCCTAAGCTTGTTGCTGGTGATGTTGCTCCCCACGATCTTCGTGAGATTGCAGCCTTCCTGCGTAACATCAACGGTGCTGGCATTGAAGTGAAGGATCACCCTGAACTTGTCAAGGATTTGATGAACATTGCTGAACTTGAGTTTAACGAAAAGCTTTACGCTGATAAACTCTCTGCCACAAGTGAACCCCAAGGAGATGTTTAATGACCACTTGGGGAAAACTTAGCTTCGAGAACAACTACTTTGCCATCGCAAAGTGTGAAGTTTCTGACAACTCTGTCGTTTTCATTAGTGGCAAGAACCCCCAAGTCGATTCTGGCACTGTTCCTGAAACAGTTTGGAACGTTGGGGGTCTTTATCCTTGGTCTGCTTGGAATGGTGGCGCAAAGACCCTCTACATTGTGTCAACCTCTGCTTCTGACATCTACAACGTCATTTTGTCAGGTCTGGATGAAAACTTCAACCCTCTGACACATGTTGTGACCATGAGTGGTACGACACCTGTTGACACTGGATTAGTAAAATTCAGGCGTCTCAACAGTGCCTTGTACATGGATAGCGGTGCATCGAATGTGGGTACTGTTACTATTCGTTGTGGTGCTGTAGACGGTCCTATCGTTGGTCAGATGACTGCTGGACAAGCTGCTACCTCAATGTTGATCTACACGGTCCCCGCTGGGTACACAGCTTACAGTGTCTTCGGTGACTTTTCCTGCAACAAGAACGAAAACGCTGAGTTGAACGCTCGTTGGCGCTTCTTTGGTTCTAGTTTCATCACAGTATATGCGACAGAAATCTATCAACAGCATATCGTGACAACACCACCTGTTCCCGGTGCCATCCCTGAAAAGACTGACATTGATAATCAAGTCGCCTTGGTGTCTAACAATGGAACTAGGGTCTATTCAAACCAACAACTTATCTTGGTGAAGAACAATGCCCTACACGTCTAATGATGAACTGCCCAAGGCAGTACGTAGCAAACTCTCTAGTCACCAACAAGATGTCTTTAGGAACGTCTTCAACTCTATGATGGGTGAAGATGGTATGACCGAAAGCCGTGCCTTTGCTGGTGCTTGGTCGCAGGCTAAACAAGCCAAAGTGAATAAAGCTTCTGTGGGTGACAAGGTGTCTTGGAACTCTAGTGGCGGAACAGCCCGTGGTATCATCCGTTCTATTCACACAAATGGGGCCGTACCTAACATCCCTGTGAAGATCGAAGGTTCTGATGACGAGCCTGCTGCTAAGATTGAACTTCTGGATGAAGAAGGCAAGCCTCGCGGTGAATATGTTGGTCACAAGGTTTCGACCTTGAGCAAGTCTGACGTTACCAAAGCGATGCACCAAGGTAAAGAAGTCACTCTGGACAAACCTTTCCGTCTCCCAGAAGGTTCTGGCAAGAAGTTTGGTGTGTACGTCAAAAGTGGCGATGGTGTCAAGAAAGTTACCTTCGGTGATCCTAACATGGAAATCCGCAGGGACGATGCAAACGCCCGCTCTAACTTCCGTGCGCGACATTCTTGCGATACAGCAACAGATAAGACCTCTGCACGTTATTGGTCTTGTCGCATGTGGGAAGCTGGAACCTCTGTCTCCGAAATGACCAAGGTTCAGATCGAAGGTCAAATCCTCAAGCAAGACAGCGAAGAACGCCTTGTCTATGGTTGGGCCTACGTCTCGACAGACAAAGGTGAACTCAGCTTGGATCACAGTGGCGAGTTTGTTCGTCCTGACCAAATTGCTAAAGCAGCAACAAACTTCATGCTCACCATGAGAACAGCCAAGGCTATGCACTCTGGTGGTAAGATCGGTGAAGTTGTCCATTCCATGCCCTTGACTAACGAGATTTCAAAGGCGTTGGGTATCCAGTCTGACCGCGAAGGCTGGCTTGTAGCTATCAAGGTCTACGATGACCAAGTATGGCAGGATGTTAAGAGCGGTAAGTTGGCGGCTTTCTCTATTGGGGGAAAAGCCTTGAAGGAGTTGGTGTAATGCCCGTTGAACTCGTAAAACTGGAACTTGAAGAAGTTTCCTTGGTTGATATGGGTGATGACCCACTCGCTAAGGTGGCTATCTTTAAACGTAGCCCTAAAGGGGAAGACATGGAAAACGAAGAAATTACCCTTGACGAAACTGAAAAGCAGAAAGTCGAGATTGAAGTTGGCGAAGACGATATGTCGGAAGCAGAAGACGATGGCGAAGAAATGATGGATGGCGAAAAGAAGCCTACCCGTAAATCGTGGAAAGCCGAAGCACAAGCTTTTGAAGAAGTCAACAAAATGCTTCTGGAAGAAATCGAAACTCTGAAAGGCAAAGTGTCCGAACTGGAAACTGAAGCTGTAGAGAAATCGAAGCCCAAAGAAGAAATGATCGAAGTTGAAGGCGAAATGATTGCCAAGTCGGCTGTCCCGGCTCCGATCCTTAAAAAACTAGAAGAAATGCAAAAGGCTGCTGAGGCCGAAGCTTTCCGTAAACGCGCTGACGAGGTTCTTCCGAACTTTAAAGGGACTGCTGACGAGCGTGGTAAACTCTTGAAGTCTGTTGGCAATGATGAAGGACTCCTTGCCATTCTTAAGGCCGCTGACGCTGCGTTTGCTGGTGTCTACAAGGAACTCGGCAAAACTGACGCAGAGAACGACCTGAAAACTCCGACTGAGAAACTTAACGACATGGTTAAGGCTTATCAGGAAGACAATAAGGAAAAAGACTTCCACAAAGCGTATGCTGCTGTCATCAAAACTGCACCGGGCCGTGCGCTAGTGCTTGAAACCTACAAAAAGTAAACTAAGGAGCCTCGAAAATGGCATTTACTGAACGTCTCGCTACCCGCACCTACATTTCTGGTTCGGCTGTCGCTCAATTCACCTTTGTCTCGCTGGCCTCGGATGGTCAAGTGGACAACACCTCCGCTAACGCTCGTACTGACGGTGTGGCCCTTGCTGCTGCCGCTGGCGCTGGTGAAGCCCTGACGGTTGCTTACGATGGTCGCGTGACTGTCAAAGCTGGTGGCACGATTTCCAAAGGTGCTGCTGTCGCTGTCGGTACTGCTGGCAAAGCCAAAGCTGCTGCCTCGACCAACGTGATCGTGGGCTATGCTCTGGAAGATGGTGTTGATGGTCAAATCATCACTGTTGAACTGTCGCGCGCTGACAAAGCCGCTGCCTAATCTAGTTAAATAAGGAATACTACAAATGGCTATGCTCACTGCTGGTTCCGTGCATATTGATGCACCGCTGACCAACCTCACTATCGCTTTCCTGCAATCCACCACTGGCTTCATCGCTGACCGCGTGTTCCCGAAGGTGTCGGTTGCTAAGAAGACCGATAAATACTACATCTACAACCGTGCGGACTTCAACCGTGTGGGTCAGGTGCAACCCCGTGCGCCCCGCACTCAAGCGCCTCGCGTTGGTATGTCGCTCTCGACCGATACCTACTCCGCTGACGTTTTCTCGCTGGCAACAGATTTCGACTTTGAAACTCTGGCTAACGAAGATGCGGCTCTGGACATTCGCTCGGCTGCGTCGAACATGCTGACAACCCAACTGCTGATTGACCGTGAAGTCAAGTGGGCCTCGACCTATTTCACTTCGGGCGTCTGGGGTACTGATTGGGCTGGTGTTTCGGGTTCGCCCTCGACCAACCAAGTGCGTCAGTGGTCGGATTACACCAACTCGACCCCGATCCAAGACGTTACGACAATCATGCGTACCATGCAACTGAAATCGGGCGGCTTCAAACCGAACGTTATGGTTGTTGGTAAGGAAGTCCGTGACGTTCTGGTGAACCACCCGACGATCCTTGCCCGCCTGAATGGTGGTGCGACTGTGACCAACACCGCTCTGGTGACGGATGCCAAACTGGCTGAAATCTTCGGCGTGGAAGACTTCATGGTCATGGAAACGGTGAAGAACACTGCTGCTGAAGGTCTGACGGAAGCTAACGCTTTCATCGGTGGCAAGGCTGTCGCTTTCTACTACCGTCCTCGCTCGGCTGGTCTGATGGTTCCCTCGGCTGGTTACACCTTCACTTGGGATGATCTGGAAAACGCTTCGGGTTACGGTATTTCGATCAAGTCGTATCGTGGTGATTACCTCGCCATCGACGGCATTGCCGAAGTGCTGGAAGCCAACATGGCGTATGACCACAAAGTCGTGGCCCCGGAAATGGGTGGTTTCATCGCTACTGTTGTGGCCTAATTAAAGGAGTAGGGGATAATGACCCGACCATTCATTCCCTACTTCAACCCTTCGCGGCCTGTGTTCGTTAAGCAAAATGGACTACAGGCTGCGGGTAAGGTGTGGAAGCAGGGTGAACGGTTCCAATGGGAGTTCTTCGGTGTCCCATATGACCGTATCCAACAGATGTTTTTCAGTGACCAATTGTATCACAATGAAGAATTTGAGGAAGAAGTCGTCAAAAAGATTGCAATCGGTGACGGGTTGGATGACCTGACCATCGAACAGTTGCACATTCTGGTTGACAACATCAACTTTAAGGTCAAAGAAAAGACCAAAACTAACAAAGAGTTTCTCTTGAAGAAGTGTCCTAAGCTTCCTAAAGACCGTGAAACTCAAATTGGTAGAATCCGTAGGTGGCGTTCTACCTATGGCGATATGGAAATCTAAGTAGAGGGCCTACCAAAATGTCTTGGTCGTATAATCCAAATAATCTTAATACTACCGACGCATCAGGTAGGCTCAACACTGTTAGGCTTCTTGTTGGTGATACAGATAGTTCCGATGAACTCATTCAGAATGAAGAAATTGCTTTCGCTCTTGAACAAAGCAATAACAACGTCTACTATGCTGGTTCACTTGTCTGTCGTTTAATTGCTGCTAAATACAGTCGTCTTATTGACACTACTCTTGATAATGCCATTAGTGCAAAGTATAGCACAAGGGCTAAACAGTATCAACAACTGGCCTCTCAGATTGAGAACCAAGCAAAGAAAGCCTCTGGCAAGTCTATCGGGGTATTTGCTGGTGGCATCTTGAAGACTGACATGCTGGCTGCTAATGAAGACACAACTCGTGTTAAGCCTGCTTTTGGTGTTAACCAATTCGATAACGTAGAGGCGGGTGGTTACTACATTCCCGATGATCCGAATGGCATTTGACACATACACACTGAATATGTTGCTCAAAGAGCATGGTACGACTGTTGTGCTTCGTAAACAAGCAGAAAGTGCCTACAACAACGACACAGGGACAGTTACCACAACTGCTACAGACTACTCTGTTAGGGCTTACTTCTTCGACTACAAAGTGGATGAAATCAACTCTGATTCGATCCTGAATGGTGATCGTCGTGTTGTTATCAGTGGCAAACTGACCAATGGTTCAACAACTCCCAAACCAGATGCTTCTGACCAAATCATCAATGGTGATACTCTGGACATTATCAGTGTCTTTGAAGTTAGGTCTGGTAGCAAGGTGTTGTTCTACACTGCACAAGTGAGGGATTGATATGGCACAAGGTCGCGCCTCTGGTTTAAACCTAACACAGTCCTTAAAGAAGGTGCAGCGTGATCTTGGCGATATTCAGAAACTATATCTTGTTGCTTTGACAGAAGATATTGTTGAATCGTCTCCCGTTTGGAGTGGTCAATATGTTAACGGCCATAATATCGAAGTTGGTGTAGGTTCTGCTGGTGGACAATTTGCTGGTGAGTTAGTTAACAATCCAAAAACTCTAAACCCTCAAGCTGAAAAACAAAAGGCCCTCACCAAACTTAGAGGTCAAATTCAAAACCTTCCAGAGACACTTGATAAAGTCTCTATCAACAACAGGGTTCCACACGCTGCTATTGTTGAATACAAAGGTTGGCCGAATGGTCGTGCGCCCGCTGCTGTTTATGAAGGTGCAATGAATAGAGCAAAACTTCACTTGCAAGAAGCTATCCAAACTGTAAAGGCTAGACGATGACAATCCTTAATGACATTCGTGCTTGTCTAGATACGCACCTATCAAACACTGTGGGCATTCCACAAATTGCTAGGCAAAACGTTCCGTACAAACCTACAAACGGTGTGCCATATGTTCAAGGCACTTTGGTTCCTACTTCTATCCGTCCTGCTGTTCGTGGTCTAAATCCTCAGAAACGATACGATGGTATCTACAGCATCTTGGTTGCTACTCCCGAAGGTCTTGGCTCTGGTGCTGGTTACGACTACGCTGACCTTCTATTAGACAGATTTGGGGCTACTACTGACATTAGCTACACTAACCCGTCAACAAGCGAAACCCTCATTCTTTCTATTGATTACTCCGAAGTCAGGACAAGTTTCCTTGACCCACCCTTCTACTACACACCTGTTACCGTTGCTTGGTATATCTACCATGCTTAGGGTTTGTAAGAAGTGTAGTATTGAAAAGCCTCTAGAGTTGTTTGCTAAACACTCGAAATGTAAGTTTGGGAGGCTGCACGAATGTCTTGATTGTAAAAACAAGTATCATGCAGACAGGTATAAAAGCAACCCTCAAAAACACATTGAAGTGCAAAAGAAGTCCTTTCAAAAAAGGAAGGACACTGGTGCAGATGTCTATAAAGGGGTTAGGAACTATCGTAAAAAGTACCCTGAAAAACATGCTGCAAGACAAAGAGAAAGGGATGCTCTAAAACTTAAGCGCATACCCTCTTGGTCAACAGAACAAGATCGAGAAGATATTCTAAAGATATACGAACTTGCTAAAAAGTTAGGGAACTTGTTCGGTGTAAAGTACCATGTAGATCACGTCATCCCACTAAATGGTGAAAATGTTTGTGGACTGCATACTCCAACTAATCTTCAAATACTAGAGTCCTCTCTTAATGTTAGGAAGTCTAACAAACACTCTTGGTAATTACATTTATCGCTGATAAAGGAAACTAACTATGCCCTTCTCCCAAGGTAGCCGTTCTGGCCTCTCGTATGTTGCTGAAACAACTTTTGGCACTACTCCCGGCACTCCGTCGCTGATCCAACTGCCGTTTACGACACACTCCCTTGATCTGACTAAAGATCGTGTGACAGGTAATGACATTCAACCTGACCGTATGCCTCGCGTTGATCGTCATGGCAACCGTACTGTGTCTGGTGATATTGTTGCTGACCTTCGCAAAGCTGACTATGATCCGTTCCTCGAATCGGCCTTCATGAACACCTTCTCGACCAACGTGTTGAAGATTGGCTCGACAATGAAGTCCTTCTCCATTGAAGATGCTGCTACAGACATTGCTCAGTTCCGCTTGTTCACAGGTGCTACTGTTTCTTCGTTGGCTGTTTCGATCCGTCCGAACCAAATGGTCACTGGCACGTTCAGCATGATCGGTAAGAACATGACGATTTCTGGTACGTCTGTTGATGCGGTTAAGACTGCTTCTTCGACCAACCAACCGTTTGACGCTTACTCTGGTACGCTCAAGATTGCTGATGCTGGTGGTGTTCTGGCTTCTTCGGCTATCGTGACAGGCTTCGACTTCACTCTGAATAACGCTCTTGCTCCCACGTTTGTTGTTGGTTCTAACACGACCCCGCAACTGGAATATGGCATGGCGACAGTTGAAGGTACGATCACTGCCTACTTTGAAGATGCTGCCCTGATTAACCGCTTCCTCGATGAAACCCAGACCGCTCTGGAAGTTTCGGTGGACGATCCTACAGGTTCTTCGGACTACACCTTCCTGTTCCCGCGAGTGAAGATTAACGGTGCTTCGGTTCCTGTTGACAATCCGACTTCGCGTATCATCACTTTGCCGTTTGTTGCCCTGTTTGATACGACAGAAGCTACAAACATCAAGCTTACACGCTCTGTGTAAGTAACAATCCCGCAAGGGTAGGGTGGGCTGACTTGTCGGGGGTTGGCTCACCCGTTATGATTTCCCCGATACATATCAACATATAGGACATCCCGACAATGGACCTCTCCAAACTGATCCCGACCGACGATTGCATCACTGTTTCGATCAAGCATCCGATCACTGATGAACCTCTGACTAAAGATGATGGCAAAGAAATGACCATCACGCTTTACGCACCCCATTCGTCTGCCTACAAAGCCGTTGTGCATGAGCAGACCAACAAGCGTATCCAGAAAGCCGCTAAGGGTAAGAAAGTTACCTTCACTGCGGAAGACATTGATAGTGCTACGCTTGAACTTCTGGCAAAGACTACTAAAGAGTGGACCATCCAACTCAATGGCAAGTCTCCTAAATTCTCGTATGATGAAGCTTTCGATCTGTACGGTAAACTCCCGTGGCTCAAGCAACAACTCCTTGAAGCACAGGAGGATTATGGTGCTTTTTTGAAAGCCTAATCCTTGACCTAGAGGAATACGCAGAGTGGGATTTCAAACTCTCTATTCCTGACAAAGACGGTGTTACTGAACGACAACACTTGCAAGAAGTGGAAAAGCAGTCTGGACGCACTCCATTAGCATTACAGGGACCAGAGTTCCCTGAGTTATTGGAATATGTCTGGACTGCTTTTTTGTTGTTAAATCAGACCCGTGGTCAAGGCTTCAACGGACCTCTCCCCATCAGCTACCAAGAAATTGAGAGTTGGATGCGGATGACAAACAATAGACTTTTGCCTTGGGAAGTTGAGGCAATCAAAAGACTTGACGCAGTTTACTTGAAGGTTGTATAAGAAATGGCTGACATCGTTATCACTACAGACTTCTCCCAAGTCAATGCCTTGAACAACACCCTCAAGTCTACTGACAGCCTTTTCACAAAAGTCGTAGACAGTCTGCTTAGGGAAGAAACTAGGGCAAGACGGGTCACTAAAGCCCTTGCCAAAACTACAGAAGAAAACCTTGCTCTTATCGAGAAGGCAGAAGCCCTTGTTGCTGAGAAGGTTCAAGTAGCTGCCCAGAAGCGTGAGAAAGCCCGTCAAAGGGAAGCTGAACGTGCTGAGAGGGAAGCCAAACGGATTGCTGCTGCTGCTGAGAAAGCTGCTAGGGCAGAAGCCAAACTTGCACAAGAGATTGCAAGTAACCAAGCTAAAGCTGCCCAACAGTCTACAGCCAACTTGAACCAACGCCTTGGTGTGACAGGTTCTTCGGCTATGAACTCTGGTGCTGGTTTTGGCGCTCTAGATCAAGAGATTGAACGTCTTCGTCAGAAGTATGACAAGATTTACTCGGCCTCTCAACTCTATGAACGTTCTCTTGAAGAATTGAACCGCGCACATATGCTTGGCATCACTTCTGTCAAACAACATGAGTCGGCTATTGAACAACTCAACATGGAGTATCAACAGTTCTCTAATGCTGCTGAAGGTGCCTACCTTGCCAACAACCGTTTCAGCCAACACATCAATCAAACTGGTCGAGGGCTAAACAACTTTGGTTTTGTTGCTCAACAAGTCGGCTATCAGGTTGGTGACTTCTTTGTTCAAATGCAATCTGGTACAAACGTGTTTGTTGCTTTTGGGCAACAGGCTACTCAGCTTGCTGGTCTGATCCCCGGTATCGGGGGTGCTATTGCTGGTATTGGTATCTCTCTTGCGACAGCTTATCTAGCTTATCGTGACCGTGCCTCGGAAGCTACCCAAGAAACAAACAACTTGAAAGACTCCCTCAAGTCTCTGGAAGACCAGACAAGAGCAACCAAGAATGAACTTCTTGCTGTGGCAACAGGGTATCAAACAGCTACTCAAGGTGAAATTCTTAGGCAGATCATTAGCCTAGAGGTAGATGCGGCTGCGCTTAGGCAACAAGCTATGGAAGAAGAAGGGTTTAATGCACAAGCCCGCATGAATGACGCGATTGCTCTTGAAAAACAAGCAGAGGCTCTTAGAAAGAAGCTTGAAGAACAAAGGGTTGTTGAAGAACAACTTTTGAAAGCCAAAGCGAATCAAGAACTCAAAGCTACAGCTATCAAGGACACAACGGAAACTCTTAAAGGGATTATGCAGACAATCTCGACAATGGATTTGTCAGCACCTTTCAAAAACCTTCTTGGACCTATTCAAGCTGCTATTGATAAGGCAAGGGAACTTGCTGCTAACAATGGTGGTATGGTTTCTGGACCTGCCTCTAACAACATCAACGGTTTGAATAACTTGAACCTCCCTCTTGGTATGGTTCCTCCCGCTCTTGGTGGTATTGCACCGTCTAGTTCGCAAAGACCTCAAGCTAGGCCGACAGATATTGACTTTGGGTATTATCCTGATACAAAATCTGGTGGCGGGAGTTCTAGAACAAATCCTGTAGAGGGTTTGATTAACCAACTTCAGACAGAGCGTGAAACCATTCAAGAGTGGTACACCGAAAGTCAAGACTTGCTTAAGTCTGCTTCTGAAAGTGAGTTGCAGATCATTGGTGGTTACAATGAGGCCAAACTGCGACTTGAAAAAGAGTATCAGGACCGTCTCAAAGGTATTCGTGATGAAGGTCACGTTACAGCCCTTGGCGATGCTGAAACATTCTTTGGTGGTATGGCTGCTGTTGCTCAAGCTGGTGGGGATAGGACTGTTAAGGCTATGCGTATCTTTAGTGCTGCACAAGCCTTGATTAACTCTTATGTTGCTTTCACAGAAGTCTTGAAAGACCCCTCTTTCATTGGCCGTCCTTTTGCAAGGTTTGGCGCTGCTGCAAGTGCGTTGTCTAGTGGCCTTGCTGCTGTTGCTGCTATCAAAGGTGGCGGTAGTGGTGGTGGTGGTTCGATGAGTCGGGGTTCTGCTACTGTGGCAGCTTCTTCTGGTTCTGCACCCGCTCCGCAGACTGTCTTCATTGACAGCATCAGCCCTGAAAGCCTCTACAGTGGTGAAACCCTCATCAACCTGTTTGAAGCTTTCTATGATGAAAACGACAAACGTGGCAAAGTCTTCATGGTTGCCCGATAATAGGATAAGAGAATGACTATTAATATTGAGAATACTCCGACCGATGCTGATAGTCTTCCTACTATCTTGTGGAACAATATCTTCGCTAGTGGCACACTTTCTGCTTCTAGCGAAGCTGCTGGCTATCCTAAAGAGAACGCTATTTCGGAAGCAACCTATAATGCTTGGAAACCGACTACATTGCCTGCCACTTTGACTATTGACAAGGGTAGTGCTGTCTCTGTTGATAGTGCTGCTCTTGTTGCTCATAATTGTGGTACAAGTGGCAATACTGTTCAAGTGCAAAGTTCAACAGATAACATCACTTGGACAACAAGGGCCACTGTTGTTCCTACAGATGACACGACAGTCTTGTGCTTGTTTAACTCAGTTTCTGCTAGATACTGGCGTTTTAGGTTCAGTAATGGCACCCCACCTTTCATTGGTGTTGCAATGGCAGGAGAGAGGTTCAACTTTCCCGCTGGCGTTCTGCCACCTTATACACCTGTTTGGTTGTCGCAAACTTATGAATTGCTAACTTCTACAACAATTGGTGGACAATTCCTTGGTAACAGGGTTCTTCGTCAAGGTGGTAAAACATCAATCAACCTTGTTGCTGTTGAACGTAACTTTGGTGAATCCACGATCCTCCCCTTCCGTGAACACTACAACACTGGCAAAGCCTTTGTCTGGGCTGCTGGTCCGTCTGTATTCACAAAGGATGTTGGCTATGTTTGGAGAACCGAAAACAGCGTTCTTGCACCAACCTATGATGACTCTGGCACTTTTATGAGTGTTGGTATGGAGGTCTATGCTTATGGCGAATAGAGAACCTATTCAAGTAGTTGAAATTGATGTTGACTACTGTTCCTTGACCTATGGGACTTCCCCTTGCACGGCAGTTCTTGGGACAACTGGTACGCAGAAGTGCTTCAACACCTATGCGACTTGCCAAGCAAAGCCTGCTTTCACAAAGACACCTCTTACCCTCAAGTTTGTGAACAACCGTAGCAACCTTCCCAAAGGTCTTAACGCTTATCCCTGCCTACAAGAACGTGGTATTACTGCTTTCTCTAGCACAGTCAATATCGCTGGTGGGGATGATAAGCTTGGGGCCTTTGGGCGTAGGGCAACCGTGGAAGTCAAACTCAAAGACTTCGTTGCAGATGATGTTGGTGTCGATAAATATCAGACTCAACGTGTTAGCGGTGCTGCCCAATCCTCCGGTCTTGGCTACAACCCTATTGATCGGGGGACTTTCTTCACCAAACTGAGGTCGAGGTGGCCCTACTATGCGGGTCGCAGTCTTCGTGTTGTTGATGGCTATGTCGATGGGGGCGTTCTGTCTGTAGAGCAAACCCGTCACTTCATCATCACTAACATGACTGGTCCTGACAAAGATGGCAATGTGACCTTTGAAGGTAAAGACATCCTTGCTCTCGCTGACGACAAAAAGGCTGTTGCCCCTAAACCGTCCAGTGGTAAACTTGGTAATGCTGTTACTGCGGCTGGTGGTCAAACTTTCACACTGACCCCTGCTGGCATTGGTTCTACATACCCTACCGCAGCTTGGGTGACGATTGGTTCAGAAGTCCTGTCCTACACTCGTTCTGGTGATGTTGTGACCCTCTATGATAGAGGTTCTTACGGGACTGTTGCAGCACCTCATAATGCTGGTGACTCCTTCCAAGTGGCCTTGAATGTTGTTGCCCAACGTGTTGACGATGTGATCTACGATCTCTTGGTAAACTACGCTGGCGTCCCTTCCTCGTACATTCCCCTCTGGACTGAGTGGAAACCTGAGATTGACAAGTGGCTGAGTGGACTAGTCCTTGATACTGTAATCACCAAACCTACTGGTGTTGCTCAATTGATTGGTGAACTGTCTGTACTTGGGCTTTCTATCTGGTGGGATGAAGTCAATCAACTAATCAAGCTTCAAGCCAACCACCCTGTCGGTGATGCTCAGATCACTCCGTTGTCGGACAGGAACGACATCAAGTTTATTGAGCAAGAAGACAAGGATGAAGATCGGATCACTCAGGTCCACTTCTACAGCAAGCAGTCTGACCCAACAAAAGACTACAAGGACAAGGGTTACTACGATCAAATCAACGTTCTGATTGACACCGATGCTGAAGGTGACAATGCCTATAACGACACTAAGATCAAAGAGGTCTTTTGTCGTTGGTTGAACAATGGTGCTGATGCGGTTGTAAGGACTCTTGGTATTCGTCTTCTCAAACGTTTCAACACACCACCTATCAACTACACCATCCTTCTGGATGCCAAAGATAGGGCGATCAGCCTTGTGGATGTGATTGAACTTGATAGTCGGATTGTCACAGATCAAACAGGTCTTCCTGTAAAGAAGCTGATCCAAGTCTTCAAGAGAATTGAAAAGCGTTCTGGACATGAGATTGAAATCTCTGCACAAGCGTTTACCTATGAAGGTCGGTTTGGCATCATTCGAGTGGATAGTTCACCTGTGTATAGTCTTGCTACAGACGCACAGAAAAAAGAAGGTTCTTGGTTCGTCAATGGTTCAACTTTGTTGTTCTCTGACGGAACAGGTCCATATATCTTCATTTAAAGGAACCCGACAATGACATCTTACATTGCCATTACGGATACTGAAACCGATCCCGAAGCCCCTCTGACTGCTACTCTGGCTAAGAAGTGGCGGGACAACCCTATCGCTATTGCAGAAGGTGATGCAAGTGTCCCTGCTAACTTGCGTCCTACAGTGTATTTGGGGCAGATCAACACTACCTCTGGTACGTCCCAAACACTGTCTGGCCTTACTTTGACACCTTACAAGCGACTAGAGTTTGTTATTGCCAACGTAACTACAGCCACAGCTACTTCCCTTTTCTATGTAGTAGATGCCACAACCCCTTTGCACAAGATTGGCGCACCTTCCGTATCAGGTGAATCTTGGTCTGGTATGGGTAGGGTTGATCTTGCTACAGGTGTGGCTGACTTCTCAGTTAGACTGAGTTGGTCTGGTGGAGAGTCTACTGCAAACAGTTTTGTTGTGTTGACACCTTACTTCCCAACTTCAACCTCTGTTACCTTTGCTTGCACAAACACTTTTACAGGTGGATTCATTCAAGTTTGGGGAGTTAAGTAATGGAATACTTTGAAGTAATCACTAATGCAACAACTGGCGAACAGACTATTCGACCTTACACGCCAGAAGAAATTGCAAAAGTTACACCAACTAAACTAACGAACGTGCCTAACGAGGTTTCACGTTTTCAAGCTAAGGCTGCTTTAGCGATATCTGGTAAATTAGAAGCTGTTGAGCTAGTTGTTAAAAACTCTGGGAATGTTGTTCTTCAACTGGCTTGGGCAGAGGCTACGGTTTTTAAACGAGACAGTCCTAGTATCCTTGCTTTAGCAGGGGCAGTGGGTCTTACAGAAGAAGACTTAGACACCTTGTTTGTAGAAGCTTCAAACATCTTTGCATAAGGATTACAACGATGTCTCTTAAGAACAAAGTAGCTACAGGCGCTACTGTAGCAGTTCTGGCCCTAGCAACCCCCTTCATCGCTAAGTGGGAAGGTCTAGAAACTAAAGCTTACAGGGACATTGTTGGTGTCCCCACCGTGTGTTATGGTGAAACCCGTGGAGTTAAAATGGGTGACACCTACACCAAAGAACAGTGCCTTACTATGCTAGAGAAGTCTGTCAAGGAATACTATGAGGGGCTTCTCCCCTACATGACCAATCCAAATATCCCTGTGGGGGTCCAAGCTTCCCTAGTTGAACTAGCCTACAATGTAGGTATTTCCACGGCGGGGGGTTCAACTATGATGCGTCTGGCTAACCAAGGAAAGTATGCTGCTTCCTGCAACGAACTACGTAAGTGGGTCAAAGCTGGTGGCAAGACTGTCCAAGGTCTAGTGAATAGACGACAGGACAGTAAAGTGCAGTTGTGCATGAAGGGGCTATGATGAAGGTTGTAGCCCTAATTCTTCTAATCAGTTTAGCTGGTTGTGGTGGTCCACTCAGCCTTCTTACTGGCGGGGGTCCAAACGTAGCAGCCAATGTGCAGGCTGGAAAAGAAAATGTACAACAAGCTGTAGTAAAGCAAGAACGCATCGAAGCTGGTAGGGATGTGGTTCAACAAACTTCCCCTGTTATGGCTGACAGGGTTGATGAAGTGAACATTCAACAAACCCCTGTCTGGATGATCTTGCTCCTAATTCTTGGGTGGTTGTTACCATCCCCTAATGAAATTGCCAGAGGCATCAGGGGTATTTTTAAGAAATGAATTACGTCGAGTACATTGTAGCAGGGGTGATTTCGTCTATGTTCGCAGGGGTGACTTGGTTGATCCGAAGGGTTCTGACGAATGAGAAGCAGATTGCACTTCTTCAATCAGAAATCAAAGATAGGGATATTCGTCGTCAAGAAGATCGGGAGATTATGCAGGAAATCAAATCCGATCTTAAAGAGGTAAAGCGAGATATCATCGACCTTTACAAACGTGATCCAGAGAACAAAGCATAAAGAAAAACCCCGACAGGATTGATTTTCCTG
>JACCDY010438308.1_pt1 | contig 26810 bp, 25 predicted proteins | sample 7446391 | NCBI WGS metagenome assembly JACCDY01 (sample SAMN15323451, study PRJNA562643) | freshwater metagenome | isolation source: river surface water | place: USA:Blue River Watershed | collected 2017-08-18 | reverse complement strand
CGTGGAAGCGATCGGCCGGCACGGTGAGCTGGCCCGACTGCGGGTCGACCTTGGGCTTGAATTCGGCGGTCCGCAGGGCGTCGAAGGCGGCCTGCTGGTCGGCCTCGGACAGGCCGGGCATCACCGGCCGGTAGGGGGTGGACTGGATCCAGAGATAGGACAGGCCGAAGACCAGCAGCGCCACGACGACCACGAAGGCCGGCAGCGCGCGGCGCACCGCGGGCTGCTGGACGACGCGGCGCACGCCGGCTGCGAGGCCGCCGCTGGCAGGAATGAGGGCGCCGCTGGGGGTGTGCCCGGCGCCTGCGCCCTCGCCCGCGGGCACCAGGGCCTGCGAGGTGGTGGCGGGAACGCCGGCGCCCGCGGGCGCGGCACTGGCGGAGGCCGGCGCGGTGCCGGCGGGAAGGGTGGCGGTGGCTGTGGCCATGGTGCTTGCCTCTTAGCTTCTCGCGGGCCGGTCAGACCGGCATGTTGAGAATGTCCTCGTACGCCTTGAGGACCTTGTTGCGGATCTGGAGCGTGGCCTCGAAGGCCAGCGAGGATTTCTGCATGCCCAGGACCACGTCGGTCAGGGGCAGGTCCTCGCCACGCTCATAGGCGGCCTGCAGGCGGGTGGATTCCAGCTGCATCGCATTGACCTGGCCCAGGGCGCCCTTGACCATCTGGCCAAAGCCCGCGGGGGCCAGTTCGCTGCGGCCGCCGGCCTGCACGCCGGGGGCGGTGACCGGGGCCATGCTGCCCGCTTCGACCTGCATGGCGCGCATGGTCTGCAGCATGGAGGCGATGTTGGCGGCGGAGGTGGCGCGCTCGATCATGCGAGGCCTCCCTCGGTTTCGGCGACCAGGCCCTGGGCCCGCATCTGGGCCAGCTTGTAGCGCAGGGTGCGCGGGCTGATGCCCAGGCGCTCGGCGGCTTCGGTGCGGCTGCGGGTGGCGGCCAGGGTGGCCATGATGATGCGCAGCTCGTTGTGACGGGTCGCACTTTGCAGATCGGGGGCGGCCACCGTGCCGGCCACATTGCCGGCCACATTGCCGAACATCGCGCCGGACAGGTGCTCGCTGGCGGCGGCCAGGGCGTCGGCGGCGACGGCCGGGTGCGCGATCACCGGTGCGGACGGGATGAAGGCGGCCGGGGCCATGCCGGTCGGGGCAGGCGCGGGCATGGCCGGCGCCTGGGGGGCCTGGAACGCGTGCGGCATCGGAGCCGGGGTCGAGAGCGGCGAGGAAGCCGACACCGCAGCGGCGGCCGGCGCGGACAGGGAGGCGGCGGGTGCGGGCCAGGGCTCGGTCTCACCGGCGTCGAGCCAGTCGTCGAACATCAGCTGGCCAGGGCCGATGATGCCGTCGGCGCTGATCACGACCGCGCGGCGCATCACGTTCTCGAGCTCGCGCACGTTGCCGGGCCAGGCGTACTGGGCCAGCATCTGCTGCGCCTCGGGGGTGATCTGCCACACGCCTGCGGCGCCCTTGCCGGCGCCGGGCGCCGGGTGCTGGGAAACGAACTGCATGGCAAGGGGGAGGATGTCGCCCGGGCGCTGGGCCAGGGGCAGCAGGCGCAGGCGGAAGGTGGCGATGCGGTAGTAGAGGTCCTCGCGGAACTCGCGCTGGGCGATGGCCTGGCGCAGGTCGCGGTTGGTGGCGGCCACCAGGCGCACGTTGACCGGCACCGAGGCCTCGCTGCCCAGGCGCACCACCTGGCGCTCCTGCAGCACGCGTAGCAGCTTGGCCTGCAGGTGCACCGGCATCTCGCCGATCTCGTCCAGGAACAGGGTGCCGCCCTCGGCCTGCTCGAACAGGCCCTTGTGCGCGCGCTGGGCGCCGGTGAAGGCCCCCTTCTCGTGGCCAAAGAGCTGGCTCTCGATCAGCTGCTCGGGCATCGCCGCGCAGTTGATGGCGACGAAGGGACCGTGGCGGCGGGAGGAAGATTCATGGAGGACACGGGCCAGCACCTCCTTGCCGGCGCCGGTGGGCCCGACCAGCAAGGTGGTGACGTCGGCCACAGACACGCGCTGGGCCAGGGCCAGGAGGTGGCGGCTGGCGGGGTCGACGAAGACGGCGCGCCGGACCGGCGCGGGCGCAGCCCCAGGTGCAGACACCGGGGCGAGTGCGGGCGCGCTGGCCACGGGGGCGGCAGGCAGCCCGGGCGCAGTGTCGGCGTCCAGGTCGTGTTCGGCAAATCGTTCGGCAAAGGGTGCGGTGTTCATGCGACGTCCTCCCAAAAAAGGATGGGGCATCGCCCTATCGCAACCGCCGTGCCATGAAAAAAGGACTACCTGGGTGGTAGTCCTTCTGAAACCTTGAGAACCGGGGTATCCATCCGGGATGTCGGAAAGCCGCGGCATCTGCCGGGGTTCCGACAGGTCCGCCGTCGGCGGACCATCAGACATCAACCATTGAGCAGCTTGAGCACGGTCTGCTGGTCGACGTTGGCCTGGGCCAGCACCGCGGTGGCGGCCTGCGAAATGATCTGGGTGCGCGCCAGCTCGCTGGAGGCCTTGGCGTAGTCGGCGTCCTGGATGCGGCTGCGCGACTCGCTCACGTTCTGCGAGGTGTTGGACAGGTTGTCCGCCGCGTAGGTCAGGCGGTTCATGAGGGCACCCATCTGGGCGCGCTCGGTGTTGATCGCGTCGACGGCCTTTTCCAGGCGGGCGATGGCCACGAAGGCGTTGTCGCGGGTCTTGATGTCGGTGTCGTTCAGGCGGGCGTCGCCGCGGAACACCGCCTGGGTGTTGGACGGGTTGGCGCCGACGACGGCGGCGGTGCCGGTCACGCTGCTCACCAGGGTGGTGGAGGACACCAGGCTCACGGTGGAGGCGTTGAGGGCGTCGAAGGTGCCGATGGTGCGCAGCTTCGGGTCCCAGATCTCGACCTTGGTGCCGCTCACGCTGAACTGCACGTTCTCGAAGCCGGCGGTGCCCTGCACCGCCTCCTGGAACTTCTTCTGAACCGCCGCGGCCTGTTCGGCCGTAGCGGTAGCGGACAGTGCGCCCGCATCGACGTTGACGGTGAACGCAGTGCCGCCGATGGACAGCTTGAGCTGGCGGGCCGTCGAGAAGTTTTCCTTCGAGAAGTCCAGCACCGCCTTGGTCGGGACCGCGGCCTTGCCCATGTCAAAGGAGAAGTCCTTCAGCTCGATGGTCACCAGCTGGTTGGCGTTGGCGCCGACCTGGAACTTCACCGTGCGGGTAGCGCCGTTGTTGCCGGAGCTGCCCACCTCGGTGTTGTTCAGAAGGCTCATTCCGTTCCACTCGGTGTCGCTGGTGATGCGCGACATCTCCTCGACCAGCTGCTGGTATTCCAGCTGCAGGTACTGGCGGTCGTCCGGGGTGTAGGTGTCGTTGGCCGCCTGCACCGCCAGCTCGCGCATGCGCTGGAGCATGTTGGTGACTTCAATCAGCGCGCCTTCGGTGGTCTGCAGCAGCGAGATGCCGTCGTTGGCATTGCGCACCGCCTGGTCCAGGCCCTTGATCTGCGAGGACATCCGAGAGGAGATGGCCAGGCCGGCGGCGTCGTCGGCGGCGGAGTTGATCCGCTTGCCGGTGGACAGTTGCTCCATGGCATTGGCCAGGGCGCGGCTATTGCGGTTCAGCGCGTTCTGCGAAACCAGCGACTTGATGTTCGTGTTGATGACCGTCATGGCTCAAAACTCCTTCAAAGGGTACGGGCGGCAAGCCCTTGCCGATTCGGCTCAATGCCGGCGGCGGCTGCCGCCCCTGGCGGCAATCCGTCGCCGCTTGCAGGGTTCACAGGGGATGTTTGCAATTCGTGTGCCACATTGACCATTGCCGCAGCACGACGCCCGGACGGGCCGTCGGTCCGGCTTTCCGCACGGGCCTCGGCCCGGCGCTCGGCCAGCAGGCGCGACAGGCCGGCCCGCACGCGGGCGACCACCGGGGTCCAGTCGCCGGGCGCGGCCTGGCGGAACAGGCGCAGGCTGGGGTACCAGGGGCTGTCGTCGCGGCCGATCATCCAGCGCCAGCAGGTGTCGTGGCGATTGAGAACCCAGGTCGGCTTGCCCATGGCCGCGGCCAGGTGGGCGGTGGAGGTGTCGACCGAGATCACCAGGTCCAGGTTCTCGATCAGGGCGGCGGTGTCGGCGAAGTCCTGCAGCTCGGCGCTGTGGTCCTCCACCTGCGGCCCGCTCCAGCCCATGGCCCGCAGGTGATGCAGCTGGCCCTCGGCCTCTTCGCCCTTTTGCAGGCTGATGAAGCGCACGCCCGGCAGGTTCAGGGGGGCCAGGCGCATCAGCGGGATGTTGCGGCGCTCGTTCACGTCCCAGATCTCGGGCTGGTCGGCGCGGTGGCCACCGGACCAGACCAGGCCGACCTTGAGCGCATGCCGCCCCGCCCTGCCCTGCCCCAGCCGGCGGCGCCAGGCGGCGGCGCGGCGCGTGTCGGCGCGCAGGTAGGGCGCGGACGGAATGTCCTGGAGGGAGGTGTGGAAGGCACGCGGCAGGCTCAGGAGCGGGCAGTGCAGGTCATGGGCCGGCACCGGGTCGCCCTGGGCGATCACCACGAGGTCGGCGTGCATGCCCTGCATCAGCCGCACCAGCGGCGCCGGGACCTCGAGGATGACGCGGGCGCCCTGCCCGATCGCGACCAGGGCATAGCGGCAGAACTGCAGGCAGTCGCCCAGGCCCTGCTCCGGGTGAATCAGCAGGGTCTTGCCCGCCAGGGGCTCGGCCCCCATCCACAGGCGACCCTGGCGCGGGCGGATCTTCTGGCGCATGACGCGCCAGCGGTTGCCATAGAGCTGGAAGCCTTCTTCCAGGCGGCCCTGCAGCAGGAGCAGCATGGCCTTGTTCATCAGCGCGCCGCCGTGCTCGGGGTTGAGGGCCAGGGCGCGGTCGCAGTCGACCAGGGCATCCTCGACATGGCCGAGGCGGGCCAGGGTCTTGGCCCGGTTGGCCCAGGCGTCGGCGAATTCGGTGTCCAGGGCCACCGCCTTGTCCAGGGACTGCAGCGACTCCTCCAGGCGGCCGGTGGCCTCCAGGCAGATGCCGCGGTTGTTCCAGGCGAAGGCGTGGCGGGGGTCCATCGCCAGGGCGCGGTCGAAGCCGGCCAGGGCCTCGGCGTAGCGGGCCTGGTGGACCAGGGGCACGGCGAGGTCGTTCAGGGTGTCGGCACACTGTGCGTTCATGCGCGCGCGCCTTTCCCTTCGATCAGGCGGGCCAGGTCGGCGCGCACGCGCTCGACCACCGGCTCCCACTCGGCGAAGCCCGTCTGCCGGTAGAGGCGCAGCGTGGGGTACCAGGGACTGTCATCACGGTCCTCGAGCCAGCGCCAGCAGCCATCGAGGCGGCTCAGGACCCAGGTGGGCTTGCCCATGGCCGCGGCCAGGTGGGCGGTGGAGGTATCGACCGAGATCACCAGGTCCAGGTTCTCGATCAGGGCGGCGGTGTCGGCGAAATCGCCGAGATCGGCCGTGTAGTCCTCGATCGCCGGGCCGCCCCAGCCCTCTGCCTGCAGCTGATGCAGCTGGGCCTCGGAATCGGCGCCCTTTTGCAGGCTGATGAAGCGCGCGCCGGGCATCTTGAGCGGCGCGAGGAGTTCGAGCGGCACGTTGCGGCGCAGGTTCACCGACCACAGCTCGGGCTGGTCCTGGCGGAAGCCGCCGGACCAGACCAGGCCGACCCTGAACCCGGCAGCCTGCGGGCCGGCGGCCAGGCGCTCGCGCCAGCGGGCGGCCAGCCCGGGCTCGGCATGCAGGTAGGGAATGGGCGCGGGGATGGTGTCCAGCTCGGTGCGGAAGGCATGCGGCAGGCTCATGAGCGGACAGACCATGTGGATGTCCGGCACCGGCTCGCCCACCGGGACCAGGTCGATGCCGGGCCCCAGGGTCCGCAGCAACCGCAGCAGGGTCGGCGGCGCCTGGATGACCACCTCGGCGCCGCGCTCGCGGGCCAGCAGCGCGTAGCGGCAGAACTGCAGCATGTCGCCCAGGCCCTGCTCCATGGAAATCAGCAGCCGCTTTCCGGCCAGCGGCTTGTCGCCGAGCCACTGGCGCTCGGGCGGCAGGTTGATTTGCAGCACGCCGCGCTGGCGGCGCTCTTCGTAGAGGGCCAGGCCCTCGGACAGGCGGCCCACCTGCATCAGGACCATGGACAGGTTGAAGCGGGCGTTCTTGTGGCCGGGGTCCAGGGCGATGGCGCGCTCGTAGTCGGCCAACGCCGCGCGGGGCTTCCCCAGCAGCAGCTGGATATTGCCCCGGTTGGACCAGGCATCAGCGTAGGCCGGATCGAGGGCCACGGCGCGGTCGGCGCTGGAGATGGCCTCGTCCACGTAGCCCAGCTCCTTGAGCGCGAGCGCGCGGTTGTTCCAGGCCACCGCGTGCCCGGGGTCGAGGTCGACGGCGGCCGAGAAGTCCGCCAGGGACTGCACATAGCGGCCCAGGCCCGCCAGCAGGGCGCCCCGGTTACACCGGGACTGGAGGTCGTCGGGCCTGAGCCGCAGGGCCTGGTCGTAGAAGCCCAGCGCATCTTCGGCCTGCCCGAGCTGCATGGCGCTGAAGCCGGCGCCCCGCCACGCCCCCTGGTGGGACGGATCCAGCGCCAGGACCTGGCTGTAGTGGCCCAGGGCCTGCGGGTGCTGGCCGCCGTCGGAGGCGATGGTGGCCTGGCAGAAATGGGCGTCCGCGTTCCCGGGCTCGAGCTGGGCCGCGCGCGCGAAGGCCCGGGCGGCGTCGGGAAGGGCCTGCAGCTGGCCGCTGACCTTGCCGAAGTTGATCAGCGTTTCCACATGGTCCGGCTCCAGGGCCAGAGATTGCCGCAGGTAGTCGCGGCCCTGGGGCGCCTCGCCCAGCTGGCACATGGCGGCACCGAGCAGCCGCAGGACCGCGGCGTCCTGGGGCCGTTGGGCCAGCAGGGCCTCGTAGCGCTGGCGCGCCTCCTGCAGGCGGCCGGCCTGGTGCAGGCCGAAGGCCTCGGCCAGGGGGTCGGTACCGGGCCGCCGGCCCCCCTCGGAAGCCCGGCCGGGCCGGCCGTGAACAGTGCGCGCAGGAGGAATACGGGTCTTCATGCCAACCCGAGAAGCAAAAAAAAGGCCCGGCAGTTTCTTGCCGGGCCCTGGACGCCTTGCCGCGTCCTGGCGGAAGGCCGGCGCGTGGCCGCGCCGGCTGCTGCGAAGTGATTACTTGAGCAGCGACAGCACCATCTGGGGCTGCTGGTTGGCCTGCGCCAGGATGGCGGTGGCGGCCTGCTGGATGATCTGCGTCTTGGCCAGCTCCGAGGTGGTGGCCGCATAGTCGGCATCCATCACCCGGCTGCGGGACTCGGCCGAGTTGGTCGAGATGTTGGTCAGGTTGTCGATCGTGTAGTTGAGGCGGTTGATGTACGCGCCCAGGCTGCTTCGCTTCTGGTTGACGGCGCTGATGGCGGCGTCCACGTTATCGACGTTGGTCAGCGCGTTGGTCGAAGTGGTGATGTCGGTCAGGTTGGCCGTGCCCAGCACGCTCAGGCCGCCGCTCACCGAGGTGCTGAAGTAGACCGGGGTGCCGTTGGTCGAAGAGGTCACCGTGAAGGTGTTCTGGCTGGTCGAGGTGCCCTGGGCGAAGGAGAAACCGGTCAGCGCGGTGCTTTGCTTCAGGGTGTTGACGAGGTCGGCGGCCACCAGGGTGTTGTTGGTCGACTTCACGCTGTAGTTGAAGGTCACGTCGTTGACCTTCAGGGTGATGGTGTCACCCACCTTGGCGTTGCCCAGGGTCACGGTGTTCACCTGACCCGTGGAGCTGGTCGCGGCGGTCAGCGTGTTGGAGGCGGTGGTGGAACCGGTGGCGATGGTGCTCAGGTTGCCGATGTCGACGGTGATGCGCTCCTCGGTGCTGGTGCCGGCGCCGACATGGAAGGTCTGGCTGCCGCTGTTGACGGAGCCGTCCAGCAGCTTCATGCCGTTCCAGGTGGTGGTCTTGGTGACGCGGGAGATTTCGGTGCGCAGCTGCTGGAACTCGAGGTCCAGGTACTGGCGGTCGGCGTCGCCGTTGGTGCTGGTGGCGGACTGGATGGACAGTTCGCGCATGCGCTGCAGCATGTTGGTCACTTCAACCATGGAGCCTTCAGCGGTCTGCAGCATGGAGATGCCGTCGTTGGCGTTGCGCACCGCCTGGTCGAGGCCGCGGATCTGCGACGTCATGCGGTTGGCGATCGCCAGGCCGGCGGAGTCGTCGGCGGCGGAGTTGATGCGACGGCCGGTGGAGAGTTGCTCCATGGCGGACGTCAGCGCGCGGTTGTTGACCTTCAAGGCTTGCTGGGCGACCAGGGCCTTGGTGTTGGTGTTGATCACGGACATGGATCTCTCCTAGTGAATGGCTCAGGACGAATTTCCTGATGCTGGGTGAATCGACTTCAGATTTCGGAACTTGAGGATCGCGACGCGCAATTCATGTGCAAATTGAGCAATCGCCTCACACGCGCTTGTCGGCGAGCAGGCCGCGCAGCTTCTCGATGCTGTGCGCCACGCGCAGGATGGACTCATCCGGGATCTGCCGGATGATTTCGCCCGAGAGGCTGGCCTTGACGCTGATGACGAAGCGGTCGGCGACCTCGTCCACGCTGAAGTTCAGGTTGGCGTTCGACTTCTTCACCTGGTCGTTCATCCGCTGGACGATGTCTTCCAGGTTCTTACGCATCTGGTCGGGGTCGAAGTTGACTTCCCCCTTCTTGATGGGCTCAAGCGCGGCGTTGCTCTTGGGCGCAGGCTGAGGGCCCGAGGCAGCGCGGGCAGCGGCCAGTTCCGGTCGCGCCTGGGCAGCCTGGACAGCGGGCCCCTGCCCGGCGCGTACAGCCGAAATTTCGGTGCTCATGGTGGTGGCTCCTTTCCAAACGGTTCACCGCCCGATGGACGGTGTCGGGAAGGGAATCGACGGGAGCCGCAAAAGCTTGAGGGCCCACCATGAACATGGCGGACCATTGAGCCGAATGAATGCATGGCGAGGCCGCGCCGCCATGCGGATGAACACCTTAGCTTGACTTGTTCCAGGCGTCGAAGGTGGACTTGAGGCTGGCCCGGGTGGCGGTGGCCTGGCCGACGAGGTTGTCCATGGCACTGAACTGCTTGGTGTAGCGCTCCAGCAGCGCCTTCATCTGGTCCTCGAGCCGGGTGAGCTGGTCCTTGTAGCGGGTGATCTCCGCGTTGACGTTCTCGGTCTGCGTGGCCAGGGTGCCGGCATTACGGATCAGCTTGTCGATACCCTTGACCGCGTCGCCCGCTGCCCCGCCGGGTGCGACCGAGTAGACGCTCTGGTCGTTGGCGTTGGCGGAGAACATCTTCACCACCTCGGAGAAGTTCTTCGACAGCGCGGTCTCGAGCTTGGCATCGTCCAGCACCATCTTGCCTTCCCGGTCGATGCTCACGCCCACGTTGCGCATGGCCTGCACCGTCGTGCCCGGGCTGCTGGAGTTGCCGGTGATGAAGCCGCGCACCTGGGCACGCACCGTCTGCAGCAGGCTGTCCCCGGCCAGGGCGCTGGTGATGGTGTCGGCCTCGTCCTCGGAGGCGGCGCGGCTGGCGAGGGCCTTGGCGCCCTCCTCGAACTGGTTATAGGCAGTGACCAGGGACTGCACCTTGGCCTTGATGCCGCTGGTGTCGCGGGCGAGGTCGATGCGGGCGGCGCTGGAGGTCGGGGTCCGCAGCTGGAAGGTCACGCCGTCCAGCACGTCGTTGATGGTATTGCTGGAACGGACGATGGCAATGCCGTTCAGGCTGAATTCGGCGTTGGCCGCCGACCGCAGGGAGGTGCCGAAGTCCAGGCCGGCCACCGGCGTGGACGCATCGGTGGACAGGATGAAGTCGTTCAGCGCCCCCTCTTTCCCCGTGACCACCACCTGGTAGCCGCTGCCGGTGTTGATCGCCTGCGCGGTCACGCCGAGGTCGGCGGCATTGATCGCGTCGGCCATGCCCTGGGGCGTGGCCGTGGTGACCTGGATCGGCTGGTCCGCGCCCCCGTGCACCGACAGGTTCAGGGTGAAGGCGGCGCCGCCGTTGAGCGTGGCATCCAGGGCCGCGGTGCGACGGACCTGTCCGCTGGCCAGCTGGGTGACCTCGAGGTTGACCGTGCCGGCCGATGCGGTCGAGCCCGCAGTGACCGTCAACGCCGAAGACTGGCTGTTGGCCACGGTGAGCGACTGGAAGTCCTTGGCGTCGTTGAGGCCCTGGAAGGCGGTCTTGAGCTCGGCCAGCAGGTACTTGAGCGTGCTGTAGCCGGTGATCTTCGCCTCGGACTTGGTGATCTTGGCGTCGATGCGCTCCTTGCGGGGCGCGCGGGCGGCCTCGACCAGGTTCTCGGCCAGCGACTTCGTGTCCACGCCCGAGCCCGCGCCCAGCGTGGTCAGGAAGTTGGTCTTGGTGCTCGAGGAGGTGCTCGAGGTGCTGGAAGTGGTGCTCATGCCGGGTCAGGTCCTGCCGTGGCGGCGGCCATCGGGATGGAATCGGTTGGCGGGCGTGGAACTTGAGCGCACGGCCGTCCCTTAACGGATGTACTCGAACAGGCTCAGGCCCGACATCTTGGCGAAGCTGCCCATGGCCGCCTCCAGGGCCGTGACCTCCTTCTGCATCCGGGTCACCGCCTCGGCGTAGTCCAGGTCCTCGATCTCGGACAGGCTGGTCTTGAGCCGCAGCTGGGTCTGGTCCAGCACGTCGAGCTGGGCCTGCACCAGGCGCTGGTCGTCGCCGGTGGCCGCCAGGGCCAGGGTGACCTGGTCATGCATCTGCTCGAGGTCGGCCAGGCCCTGGTGGATGCCGGCGGACTGGTTGCTGCCCACCGCCTCGACCATCTGGTCCAGTGCGTCGAAGAAGGCCACGCTGGTGGTGTTGCCCTGCGCGTCTTCGCGGACCACGCGCGAGAACACGTCGGAGCCGGAGCGGGTGTACGACACCGTGCGCTGCACGCCGGCGGGGATGCGGGTCTGGGTCTGGTCGCCCTGGTAGGTGACCTTGCCGAAGGCGTCCTCGGCGAAGGCCGGGGTGTCCACCCGGGTGCCGGAGAACAGGTAGTTGCCGCTGTCGTCCTTGGAGTTGCCCACCCCGAGCAGCTGGTCCCGCAGGGCCCTCATCTCGATCGCGAGCAGCTTGCGGTCCTGGGCGGTGTTGGAGTCGTTGGCCGCCTGCACCGCCAGCTCCTGCAGGCGGATCATGATGTCGTTGGCCGAGGTCATCGCGGTCTCTTCGGCCGAATAGCGCTGCTGGGTCGACTTGAGGGTGGCGGCATGTTCGCCCTGGCGCTCGATCTCGCCGCGCAGGCGCTGGATGGCGGCGGCTGCGTCCGGCGAGTCGCTGGGCGAGAGCACCTTCTTGGACTCGGTCATCTGCGCCTGGGTGGTGGCCAGGCGGTTCTGCAGCGCAGTCATGCGCTCGGTGGCGCGGTCGAAAAGCAGCGAGGTGGAGACTTTCATCCGGAACTCCGCGATCAGTTAGCCTGCAGGATGGCGTCGAACAGGTCGTTGGCCACCTGCATCACCTTGGCGTTGGCCTGGTAGGCCTGCTGGAAGCGCACCAGGTCGGCGGCTTCCTCGTCCAGGCTCACGCCGGAGATGCCGTCCCGGGCGTCGACCGCCTGGTTGTAGACCACCTCCAGGGCGTCCTTGGAAATCTTGGCCTGCTGGGCCAGGTTGCCCACGTCGTTGACCTTCTCGATGTAGGCCTCGGTCATGGTCAGGTTGCCCGGCATCAGCTTGTCTTCCTCGAGCGCCACGAGCTTGAGGAGCGCCTCGTTGTTGCCGATGCCGTCGGCGTTGCCGTCGATGACGAAGCGGTCGCCGGTCATGGGCGCCGAGGAGAAGGAGATGGACAGGCCGCGGAACTCGATCGCCGCCTGGGTGGGCGAGTAGGCGCGCTCGGCCAGGACGGTGCCGGTGCCCTGGTCCAGGATCTGGTAGCGGGTCGGGCTGGTGAACTTCACCTCCAGGGGCTGGGCCCGCAGGGACTGGGCCTGGTCGCCGGAGATGCTGGCGAACTGGGCGCTGGCGCTCACCGTCGCCGGGGTCGGGCCGGTGGTGGTCACGAAGACCAGCAGGTCGTCGGTGGAGGTGCCGTTGACGTACAGCGCCTGGTCGAAGCCCAGGGCGGTGAGGTCGCTGGCGTGGCCGGCGCTGCCCACGCCCAGGCGGATGTCGCTCGTGAGGTCGGTCGCCGGACGCTGGAGCTTGATCGCGCCATTGACCACCGAGGCGGTGACGCCGGTGCGGGCGCTGTAGGTGTTGAGCCAGTTGGCCACGTCATCGGCGCTGAGCGGGCCGGTGGTGGCAAGGGCGGTGTCCAGGCTCACCCCGTTCAGGGTGTAGGTGTTGGCGGCGATCGGGCCGGCCAGGCCCGAGGGCAGCGCCCTCCCCTGCAGCGCCGCAGCGACCGGCAGCGGGTCGGCCAGCTTGCCGGTGGCCTCGTTGAACCGCTGCAGGTACTGCACCCCGGCTCGGGCGCCCAGGAACAGGTCCATGCCCAGATAGCGCTGGTTCAGGCTGGCCGCGCTGTAGGTGGCGCCGGCTTCCATGCCGTTGGCCGTCTTCATCAGCATCCGCTGCTGTTCGTCGGAAAGCGGGCTGCCCAGGAGATGGCGTCCGTCGCGGGTCATCACCTGCAGGGTCTGGCCGGCGGCCGGCTGCTGCAGGGTGAGCGTGAGATCCTTGGCACCCAGTGGCACCAGGCCCAGGCCGGCGTAGGGCTCGGTCGTGCCGATGCTGAAGGTGTCGGTGGGCAGCTGCGGCACCTGGCCGAGCGACAGGCTCTTGCCCAGGGTGCTGGGGCCGGCGTAGTTCGGCTGGCTCCAGGTCACGCTGGCCTGGGCCTCGCCGGTGTTCAAGGTGTTGTCGGTGATCCGGAACTGGCCGGCGGCCGCCACCCGGCTGGTGTCGGTGACCGCGACCTGGATGCCCGCCGCCGCGCCGCGCGCGTTGGCGGTGATGGTGAACAGGTCGGTGCCGCGGCGGCTCTCGATGTCGATGCCGGCGCGGTGCGCAGCGTTGACCTGTTCGGCCACCACCTTGGCGATGTTGTTCAGGGACTCGACCGCCGGCTTGAGCACCGACTCGCGGAAACTGAGCATGCCGCCGATATGGCCGGACTGCAGATTGGGCAGGCTCTCGGTCGCGCCGTAGGGGTCGATCACGAACTGCAGCTGCCCGGCGTCGCCGGCGGTGGCGTCGGCCAGGCCGATCTCGCGGGACTTGTTGCCCTGGACCAGCACGCCCTGGCTCACCACGTCGCCCACGCTCACCAGGACCGAGCCGTTCTCCTCGAAGCGGGTCTTGATGCCGGTCAGGCTGGAGAGCTCGCGCAGCAGCTTGTCACGCTGGTCCAGCAACTCGGACGGCTGTCGGGACTCGCTCGAGTTGCGGGTCATCTGCTTGTTCAACTCCGCCAGCTGCGAGGTCAGGGAGTTGATCTTGCCCACGTCCGACTGCACCGCCTGGCGGGTCTCGTTGTCCAGGAGCTCGAACTGCCCGTCCAGCTGCCGGAAGCGCGAGGCCAGGCCGTCGGCGTTGCGCAGGAAGGTGCTGCGCTGCACGGTGGAGGCCGGGTCGGTGGCGAGGTCACGGCCCGCGCCGAAGAACTGGTTCATCGCGGTGGTCAGGCCGATGCTCTCGTCGCCCATGATGTCGATCAGGCGGTTGACGTAGGTGACCAGGGGTTCTTGGGCCTTGAGCTCGCTGTTGCTGGTGCGCAGGTTCAGGTCGACGAAGGCGTCGTACTGGCGGCGGGTGCCGTTGATCACCGCGCCCGTGCCCAGGTACTGGGTGCCCACCCGCTGCGGCGAGTTGGACGACAGGGTCACGTCCTGGCGCGAGTAGCCGTCGGTGGTCGCGTTGGCGATGTTGTTCGAAACGGTGGCCAGGGCGCGCTGGTAGGCGTTGATGCCCGAGCTGCCGATGCTGAGCATGTCGCTCATGGCTCACCTCCCTGCGAGGCGGCAGCGGGGGCCGGCGGCGTGTTGGGGGGCTGCCGCCCGTACAGGCCGGACTCCAGGCTCATCGGGCCGCCGCTGCGGGGCAGCGCCCGGGGCGTGGCGGCCTCGCCGGCCAGGGGCACGGCCTGGGCGGGGGCGGCCAGGGGCATGGCGCCGCGCGCCGCCAGGACATCCTGCGTGCTGGGCGGCGCGACCGGCATGCGCTGGGCCATCGTCTGCTCGATCATCCGGGCCAGGCCCAGGGAACCGCGCTCGGCCATCTTGGCCGCCACTTCCTTGTCCATCAGGTCCTGGAACATGTCGGCATCGGGGTTGTCCGTCAGCTCGCTCTTCTCGATGGAGTCCCGCATGGTCTTCATCACCTGCTGGATGAAGTAGGTCTCGAACTGCTTGGCGGTCTCGTGCAGCGCCCCGTCCGAACCCTGGGCGGCCTCGCCGCGCAGGCCGGCCAGGCCACCGAAGTCGTGGTAGCCGGACGGGCGGGCGGAGACGGAGAGGGACGAATCGCTCATGTTCTTCTTCGCGCGTTTACTGCACGATCAGGTCGGCCCGCAGGCTGCCCGACGCCTTGAGGCCCTCGAGGATGGCGATCAGGGCCGAGGGCGTGGCGCCCACCTGGTTGACCGCGTCCACGATCTGGCGCAGGTCGACCCCGGGCTGGAACAGGAACATCGGCTTGTTCGGCTCCGTCACCTCGATGTTGGCGTTCTGCACATCCCGGGTCTCGCCGCGGGCGAGGGCATTGGGCTGGGACACCTCGTTGGTGGCCGAAATCGCCACCGAGATCGTGCCGTGCGAGACGGCCGCGGGCGTCACCCGCACATTGCGGCTGATGACGACGGTGCCGGTGCGGGCGTTGACCACCACGCGCGCCGAGGGCTCGGCCGCCTGCACGTCCAGGTTCTCGACCTGGCTCATGAAGGCCACGCGCTGGGCGATGTCCTGCGGCACCTTCACCGCGATCGAGGTCGCGTCGAGCGGGCGGGCCAGCTCGGCGCCAAAGCGGCGGTTGATGGCGGTGACGATGGCGGTGTTGGTCGTGAAATCGGCTTCGCGCAGATTCAGCACCGCATGGTCGGCGCGGTCGAAGGGGTTGTCGACCTCGCGCTCGACCAGGGCGCCGCCCGGAATGCGCGAGGAGGTCGGAACGCCGATGGCCACGCGGGAACCGGCAGCGGACTGGTCGACGCCGGTGGCGGCCAGGGCGCCCTGTGCCAGGGCGTAGACCTCGCCGTCGGGCCCGCGCAGCGCCGTGAGCAGCAGGCTGCCGCCGCGCAGGTTGCTGGCCTTGCCGATGGTGGAAACGTTGACGTCGATGCGCTGGCCCGGCTTGGCCATGGGCGGCAGTTCGGCCGTCACCATCACCGCGGCGACGTTCTTGATTTCCATCTTGCCGGCGCTGGCGGCCGACTCGAAGTCGGACAGCGGGCCGTCGATGCTCACGCCCAGCCGATTGAGCATGGCGCGCATGCTCTGCACGGTGAAGGACACGTCGGCGCCGTCGCCGGTGCCCTGAAGGCCGACCACCAGGCCATAGCCAATGAGCTGGTTGGAGCGCACGGTGGCGACCTGGGCCAGGTCCTTGACCCGGTCGGCGAAGGCGGCCGGCGCGAGCGCCAGCAGGCCGGCCGCGAGCAGGGCCCGGAGCCCGGGCGCCAGGGCGGTCATGAGACGGGGAATTCGGTGCATGGGATCAGGTCCTTGCCGGGTTCAGAAGGGCCAGTGCTTCAGGATGGCGCGGGTGCCCCAGCCGGAGCGCGCCACCGAGCCCAGTTCGCCGCCGCCCTGGTAGACGAAGTTGGCGTTGGCCAGGCGGCGGGACTGCACGGTGTTGTTCGGGGCGACGTCCTCGGGGCGGACGATGCCGCTGACCTGGATCATTTCGCTGCCCTGGGTGAGGGACAGGCGCTTCTCGCCGCGCACCACCAGGTTGCCATTGGGCTGCACTTCGACCACGGTCACGGTGACCGAGCCGGTCAGGCTGGCGCTCTGGTCGGCGCTGCCCTCGCCCTTGCTCTCGACACTGGCCGAGTTGAGGTTGATGCCGGTGAGGGTGCGGCTCGCGATCGGCAGACGCGCGGTCAGGCCCGAGGGCACCACATCGTTGGTGGCGGCGCGGCTCACGTTGGCGGTGGCCGCGCGGTTGGCCTGGGTCGACTCGTTGAGGATCACGGTGATCACGTCGCCGGGACCGAAGCGCCGCACCTTGCCCACCAGGGGCGAGCCGGTGCCCGCGCGGAAGATGGCACCGGTGGCCGGCGGCGGCGGCTGGTCGGCAGCCAGCGGCGCAACCGGCGCATGGCTCTCGTCCCGCGGCGGCAGGTCGTCCAGCGACGTCAGGGTGGCGCACCCGGCCAGCAGGGCGGCGCCGGTCACCAGGGCGAGGACGGAGAAGGATCGCATCATTCGCATCACCGGTCCTCAGAGGTTGTTGTTGAGGAACTTCAGCATGCCGTCGACCGCCGAGATCGCCTTGGAGTTGATCTCGTAGGCGCGCTGGGTCTCTATCATGCTGACCATTTCCTCCACCACGTTCACGTTGGAGGCCTCGAGAGAGCCCTGGGACAGGGTGCCGGCACCGTTGGCGCCCGGGTTGGTGATCTGGGCCGGGCCGCTGGCCGGGGTCTCGCGCAGCAGGTTCTGGCCCATGGACTGCAGGCCCGCCGGGTTCACGAAACGGGCGATCTGGATCTGCCCGATCTGCTGCTGGCCGCCGCCCGCGAGTTCGACCGAGACGATGCCGTCCTGGCCCACGGTGATGGTGGCTGCGTTCTGCGGAATCAGCAGGGCCGGCGCCAGGGGCTGGCCGCCGGCGGTCACCAGCTGGCCGGTGGCCGACTTCTTGAAGCCGCCGTCGCGGGTGTAGGCGACGGTGCCGTCCGGTTGCGTGATCTGGAAGAAGCCTTCGCCCTGGATGGCGAGGTCCAGCGCGCCCTTGGTGGTGACCAGGCTGCCCTGCACATGGGTCTTCTCGGTGGACACCAGGCGCACGCCGGTGCCGAGCATCAGACCGGTGGGGGCCTGGTTGTTGATCGAGACCTGTGCGCCGGGCTGGCGCACGTTCTGATAGAGCATGTCCTCGAAGGAGGCACGGTCCCGCTTGAAGCCGGTGGTGTTGACGTTGGCCAGGTTGTTCGAAATGACGGCCATGCGCGTCTGCTGCGCATCCAGGCCGGTCTTCGCAATCCACATCGAGGCGTCCATGGCGGGCTCCTGTTGACTCTGTTAACTGTCCGTGCGACCGCTCAGGCGGCCTTCATGAGGGTGGCGCTGCTCTCGTCCAGATCCTTGGCCTGCTTGATGGCGCGGATCTGGGCTTCGAAGCTGCGGGCCTGATCGATCAGCCGGGTCATGCCGTAGACGGCGTTGACGTTGCTGCCCTCGAGCGAGCTCGAGGTGATGACGATGGGATCGGGCCCGTTCGGGAAGTCGCTGCCCGGCGGCAGGCCCTGGGGCGCGAACAGGCCGTCGGGGCGGCGCAGCAGGGGCTGCTTGCTGGCGTCGCGCAGCAGGATCTGGCCGACCTGCACGCCGGCGGCGGCGGGCTGGTTGGGGTCGCGGGCGAACACGGAGCCGTCCCGGTTCACCTGGACGACGAAGCCGGGCGGCACCACGATGGGACCGCCCGTGCCTCGGATCATGTGGCCCTGGCCGTTCTCGAGCACACCCTGGGCGTTGACCCGCAGGTCGCCTCGTCGGGTGAAGGCCAGCGTGCCTTCGGCCGTCTGCACGCCCATCACGCCCGAGCCGTTGAGGGAGATGTCCATCGTCCGGTTGGTGGCGATGATCGGGCCGGGGGTCAGGTCGACCACGTCACGCGCGATCGCCTGGGTCTGGTAGCGGGAATCGAAGCCCTCGCCCTGCACCTTGAGCGTGCGCATGGCGACGTCGAAGCTGCGCTTGAAGCCGGCGGTCGACACGTTGGCCAGCTCGTTGACCAGCGCCTGGCGGGCGATGGCCGACTCGGAAATGGCCGAGTGCGAGGTGAAGATGAGGCGGTCCATGGCAGGTGCTCAGTGCAGGTGCGCGTCCGCTTACGAGCGCAGGTTCATGATGGCCTGCGTCATCGTCGAGGAGGTCTCGATCGCCTTGGCGTTGGCCTGGAAGTTACGCTGCGCGGTGATCAGGTCCACCAGCTCCTGGGTCAGGTCCACGTTGGCGCGCTCGGTGGCGCCGGCGCGGATCGAGCCGAAGCCCGCCGAACCCGCCTCACCGATCTTGGCGACACCCGAGGTGGCCGAGGCGAGGTAGGACGCGTCACCGATCTGGCGCAGGCCGGTCGGGGAGGAGAAGTTGGCCAGCACGATCTTGCCCAGCGACTGCTGCGAGCCGTTGGAGTAGGTGGCCGACACCAGGCCGTCCACGCCGATGTCCAGGCCCATCAGCTCGCCCTCGGGGGCGCCGTCCTGGGACTGCGACAGCACCGCGAAGGGGCTGGAGTACTGGGTCGACGAGGTGAAGTCGATCGACATGGTCAGCGCGCCCTTGCCGCCCTCGAGGAAGGCGGTCTCGAACTGCATCGGGTTCAGCGGCGACACCGGCTTGCCGGCCAGGTCGAAGGACAGCTCGCCGCGGTCCAGGAAGATCGGCCACCACTGGGTCTTGGAGGACAGGTCGGCCGCGTCCTCGGTCTGGTCGCCGTTCTTGACGTACTGCAGCGCGCCGTTTTCGGTGTACTGCGTGAGCTTGGTCCACTCGGTGGTGGCGCCGAAGGCCATGGAGGTCTCGGACAGGCCCCAGTCGGAGCTGCCGGTGACCTGGATGGAGGCGGTGTCGCCGGTGGTACCGGTCTGGAACACCAGCTTCTTGGCTGTGCCGTCCCAGTTCACGGTGACGCCGGTGATCTTGCGGCCGGTTTCTTCGTCGACCAGGGAGTTGATCTTGGTCTGGATGTCGGCGGCCACCTGCTCCATCGTGAAGGAGCCCGTGGTCATTTCGATCGTGCCGGAGATGCCATCCACCGCCACCTGCATGGTCTTGTTGCCCGAACCCACCGCCACGTTCTTGGAGGTGTTGATGGTCATGGCGTCGCCGGTCAGGATGGCCGGCTCGCTGGCCTGGCCGCGCAGGGCGATGGTGCTGGACGGATCCACCGACAGCACCGCCGACACGTTGGCAGGGTCGAAACCGAGCAGGTTCTTGGCGTTGGCATTCGCGCTGGAGATCGCGATGCTGGAGGCGTCGCCGGTGGTGCCGGAGGCGACCGTGAACTGGCGCGCGTCGGGGTCGAAGGTGACCGCGATGCCGTAGCGGCGGTCGTCGATCCGGGTGGTGGTGACCGTGGTGGTGACGCCGCTGGCGGTGCTGGAGGTCGTGCCCACCGTGCCCGAGCTCGCGAAGCTGGTGCTGGAGGAGACGTTGCCGTTGGCGTCGGTGGTGGTGGTCACCATCTGGTAACGCACACCGACCTGGCCCAGGGTGTTGTTGATCAGGACCTCGAGGTTGCGTGCCAGGACATCCGGGTCCTTGTCGGCCGCCTTGAGGGTGTAGCTGATGGACTGGGCGGCCGAGGCGCCGTCGACCTTGATGTCGAAGGACAGGGTCGAGGCAGCCACGGTGGTGGCCGGGCTGGTCGAGGTGTCCTCGCGGGGGCCGAACTCGAGGCCGCGCAGCGCGTTGTTCGCGTAGTAGTTGCTGACCAGGGGCGCGCCCAGGGCGGTGGCAGCGGTGGACGAGCGCACATCGGTCTGCTGGTCCAGCGTGTACATCTCGGTGGTCCCGGTGCTGGGAATCACGCGCGGGTCGGTCTTGGGCAGCACCTCGCCGTACTTGTTCACGTACAGCATGGAGCCGGCGGCGTCGGTGGCCTGCTGCAGCGCGGGCTTGACCTGGCTGTCGCCCACGAAGAAGTAGGTCTGCCACTTCGAGAAGGGGCTGGCCATCGTGGCGCTCTGGGTCTTCTTGTAGTAGACGGTGGCCAGGTAGCCGTTGCCGCCCGAGTCATACACGGTCAGCGCGGTGGATTTGCTGTAGGTGGCCGGGTTGGTGCGGTCGAAGCGGCCCGACACGGTCTCGGAGTCGGCGGGCAGGTTCAGGCCCATCTGGATCTTGGTGGTCTCCACCGCCTGACCGGAGGTCTTGGGCGGAATGACCAGGGGCGAGAGCGCGGTCAGGTCGGCCTTGCCGGAGGAGTCCACCGACGCCGCCAGCAGTCGCTGGCCCGTGGAGTTGACCACGTTGTTCTGGTCGTTCAGGGTGAAGGAGCCGTTGCGGGTGTAGATGTCCTGCAGGCCGTCGGGCGACTTGAGCGGGAAGAAGCCGTCGCCGGTGATGGCCAGGTCCAGCGCGTTGCCGGAGGTGGACACGTTGCCCTGACTGAATTCCTGGCTCACCTGCTTGAGCGACACGCCCTGGCCGATGTTGGAGGACGACTTCTGCAAGGGCGAGGTCGAGAAGATGTCGCCGAAGTCCGCGCGCGAGCGCTTGAAGCCGGCGGTGCCCACGTTGGCGATGTTGTTGGACGTCACCGCCAGCTGGGCGGTCGCCGAGTTCAGGCCGGTCAGGGAGGTATAGAAAGACATGCGTTGGCTCTCCGGGTGGAATCGGGCGTGGCTTAGTTGACGATGCGGTTGACGGTGGACAGGAGCACGGAGCTGCCGCCCACGAGCTCCAGCTTCACGTCGCTGGTGGAGGCGTCGGTAGTCACCGAGCGGATGGTGGCCAGGGTCTGTACGCCCACGTTCTTGGTCGCGCCGCCGACCACGGCGGTGGCGGTCATCTTGTAGATGCCGGCCGGCGCGGCCGCGCCGGCGAGGTCGGTGCCGTCCCAGGTGAAATCCAGGGCGCCGGGGTTCTGTTCGCCGGCGATCAGCTCCTGCACGGTGTTGCCGGCGCTGTCCTTGATGGTCACCTTGACGCCGCTGGCCCCGTCGGGCAGGTCGATGGAGGCGGCGACGCTGCCGCCGGCGGCCAGGCGGGCGGTGCCGTCGGACAGGGGCACCTGCTTGCCGATCAGGGCGGCGCCCTCGAGCATGCGCTGGCCCGACATGGCCTTGACGAAGCTGTCCAGGGAGCCCTGCATGTTGGTCAGAGCCTCAAGCTGGGAGAACTGCGCCAGCTGGGCGACGAAGGCCTCGTTCTTGACCGGGTCCAGCGGGTTCTGGTTCTTCAGCTGTGCGGTGAACAGGGTCAGGAAGTCCTGCTTGCCCATGTTCTCGCTGGTCTTGGAGGACGCGACCTTCTTGTCGTCGTAAGAGGTCACGCCCAGGAGCTGGGCGGCGGTCTTGTCGGTGGCGGAGGTGACGGCCATGTCGGGTGTTTCCGGTTGCGGGGACGGCGATCAGGGCCGCTCAGGCCTTGGTGATCTCCAGGGTGCGCGAGAGCAGCTGGCGCGCGGTGTTGATCACTTCGACGTTGTTCTGGTAGGAGCGCGCGGCGGCCATCATTTCGACCATTTCCGTCACTTCGCTCACGTTGGACTGGAAGACGTAGCCGTCCTTGTTGGCCAGCGGGTTGCCGGGCTGGAAGACCATGCGCGCGGGCGCCGGGTCGTCGACCATGCGGTCCACCCGGACGCCGCCCACATAGGGGCTGCCGGACTGCGCGACCTGATCGTCCAGCATCGCCTTGAATACCGGGCGCTTGGCGCGGAAGGCCTCGGCATCGCTACCGCTGACGGTGCTGGCGTTGGCCAGGTTGGAGGCGGTGGCGTTCAGGCGCGTGAGCTGCGCGTTGATCGCGGAGCCGGCGACGCCGATGATGTTGTCGAAGGAAGCCATCTGCTTTCTTTCCCTTACTCGCCGCGCAGCGCCTTGCGCACGCCGCTGATGCGGTTCTCCAGGAAGCTCAGCGTGGTCTGGTACTGGGCCGCGGCCTTGCCGTACTGCGCCTGTTCCACGCTGATTTCCACCGTGTTGCCGTCGACCGCGGTGTTGAAGGGCACGCGAAACAGGGTGCCGTCCGGGTTGGCGGTCTCGCCCAGCTCGTAGTGGCCGCCCTTGGTGGCGGACATGGCAGCGGGCTGGGTGTTGGCCTCGGCCAGCACCGCGCGGAAGTCGATGTCGCGCGCCTTGAAGTTGGGCGTGTCGGCGTTGGCGATGTTCTGCGCGAGCAGCTCCAGCCGCTTCGTGCGGACCGCAAGGGCCTGCCCGTGGACGCCCAGGGCTCCATCCAGCAATTTCATGCGCGCTCCTTCATTTCGGTGGCGGGTTACATCACACGCCGGATTCCCGACACGAAGGCCTCAAGGAATCCAGCTCTCGTCCGATTTGTGCAAGAGCCGTGCCACGCGCCGGGCGGAAGGGATCAGGGCGTTTCCAGGGTGTTGGCGGCAACGATTTGCCGCGCAGGCGGCCAGTTGCTGCCACCGGCGGACGGCGCGTTCGCGGCGCCTGTGCTGGCGGCGCCGCCGAGGGCGCGGTCGGTGACGGCGGAGATCTGCTGCGAGATCTGGCTGGCGGCGGCCGGCAGCCGCTCCTGCGCATAGCGCAGCAGGCCCTGGGTGATGGAGCGGCGGGTGATGGCCGCGCCCTGCTGCCCGCCCTCGTAGAGGACACGGGCCTGCGTGCCCGCAATCGGCAGCGGCGCGTCGGCGGCGCGCAGGGAACGCGCCGCGGGGGTGAGCACCGACAGGTACAGGTCGTCCAGGCTCATCACCCGGGTGCCGCTGCGCGGCATGCCCACGTCCTGGAAGTAGCGGTCCACCAGATCCAGCTGCTGCACCACGCTCATCTTGCCGATGTCCTGGACGTTGTTCGCGAAACCCACGCTGGCGGCGCCGCGGCCGGGGCCGCCGCAGAACTGGATGATCCCGTGGCAGCGGCCGTTGGTGGCCGAGGGGTTCATGCCGTCGCTCTCGATCAGCACCACGCGGGCGAAGTCGTCGGGGTCGAAGCCGTACTCGCGGGCCATCCGGCCCACCTTCTCGCGCACCTGGTCCACGTCGGCGGCAGGGATGAAGCCGCGCTCGACGGCGCGCGAGAGCGTGCGCTCGAAGACCGGGTCGGCCGCCTGTCGGCTGGCCAGCACCTGGGACGCGGTGGGCGTTGCCAGGCGTGGCGAGGTGACGCTGGCGGCCGGGTTGCCGGCTGGCGGGGGCGCCATGGCGGCGGCGAGGTTCTCGCCCTCCCCCAGCTCGTTGGCCGCGGGCAGCGAGTCCATGCGCACCATCTGGCCCGGCATGATGCGGGCGGCGTCGGCGATGCCGTTGCCCCGTGCGAGCTTGAGCGCCATGCGGAAGGCCTGGCGCTCGTCGACGGCCACGCCCTGGTTCTTGTAGTGGGCCTTGACCAGGCCCACCAGCGTGTCGCCACGGCGCACGGTGACCGTGGCCGGGGCATTGGCAGGCGTTGACGAAAAAGGCGAGGGCATGTCCATGGCGGCAGGCTCCTTGAAACGGTGGTGGGGCCGGCCTGGACGCGGTTGGCGCGGTCCTGGGCTGGCCTTGTTCTTGCAATTTCCGGGTATCTCGACGGGGTGCGTCGGAAAACCCACACCCCACAGGAGTTGCAAATGCCGTGCCTTGACCCTTCACTGCCGACCGACACCCCGTCCGCCCTGCGGCCGGCCCCCTGGCGTGGCCACGGTGTGGCCCGCCTGGCCGCCGCAGGCTGCCTGGCGGCTTTCCTTCCCATACTGAATACAGTGGCCGTCGCGGCCACACCGGTCGTCCCGGGGGCCGCCGCCCTGGCCCCGGCCGAACCGGACCTGATGGTCCGCGCCCGGGCCTGGCTGGCCCAGGCCCACCAGGTCAGTCCCGCATCCGTCACCGTGCAGCCGCTCGACGCCCGGCTCCAGGCCGGCGCCTGCGCCAGCGGCTGGGCCTTCGACCGGCCCTTCCCCCAGAACGAGGGCGTGCTGCGCGCCCGCTGCCCCGACACCCAGTGGCAGCTGTTCCTCAGCGTGACCCTGCCCCGGGCGGCCTCTCCCGCGCCGGCGTTGCAGGCCGCTGGGCGGCTGGCCGCCCCGGCGCCCCAGCCCCCGGCTCAATCCCAGGTCCAGACCCCATCCCCAGTCCAGGCCATGAACTACGCGGCCACCCCGCCCGCCCCGGCGCCCGTGGCCCAGGCCCAGTCGGCGGCCACCCCGCTGGTCGTGCGCCGCGGCCACACCGTGGTCACCACCTGGAGCCCCGCGCCCGGCCTGGCGATCTCGGCCCGGCTCGAGTCCCTGGACGATGGCCGGGTCGGCGACACCATCCGGGTCCGCAACCGGGACACCGGCCGCATCCTGGGCGCCCTGGTCAGCGGCCAGGGCCAGGCGGTCGGACAATGATTTCGGGCCTCTTCAAAAAAGTTGCGGATGCCCCCTCAAGTTTCCCCAGCCCATGTCGACTCCACTGACAAGCCGTGCCCGGTGTGCACCCCGGGCAGGAAAGGTAGAACTTCATGACTAACTCGATTTCACCCTGGGACGCCTCCAACGCCGCCGCTGACGCGATGGAGCGCAAGCGCTCGGCCGACCGCCTGGCCCGCAGCCTGAAGTCGCTCGACGCCGGCAGCGCCGAAGCCCCGGCCAAGCCGGCGGTGGCCGCCCCGGCCGCGGACCAGCTGCAACTGAGCGAGGTCGCCCTGCAGGCCACCCGCGAGCCGGAGTTCGACCGCACCAAGTTCGAGGCGATCAAGCAGGCCGTGGCCAAGGGCGAGTACGTCGTCGACCACCGCAAGGCGGCCGAGGCCTTCCTCAATCTCGAGCAGATGATCAAGGACTAAGAGGCTGTGAACGGACCCGTCATGCCCGCTCATCCCGCCCCAAGCCACCCACTCTGCGTTGCAAATGCTCGCCGTAGCACGAGCTACGGCTCCGCTTTGCGCCTTGATTGGGCGGCTTGAGACGGTCTGCTCGGACACGCCGGATCCGCTCACAGCCTCTTTTGCCCCTTCTATGCAGGCTCTCCTGAAACCCGTCTCCGAAAAGACCGTGGCTACCGGCCCTGACCTCGAGGGCGCCCGCACCCAGGTCGAGGCGCTGGACGCGCTGTTGCAGGACGAATTCGACGCCCTGCGCCAGCAGAAGTTCGACCAGCTCGAGGAAATGCAAAACGCCAAGGTCGCCCTGCTCCAGTCCCTGCAGGTGACGGCCGACCAGGTCGCCGCCCTGCCCCGGCGCCCCGCCGAATGGGACGCCATCACCGACGCCCTCACCGCCAGCCGCGAGGCCTTCCGCCGCAACGAGCGTCTGGTCACCCGCCAGGCCGAGGTGGTGCGCAACGCCCTGCGCGCGCTGCAGGCGGCCGACCCGGCCGCCTCCGTCGACCTCTACGACCGCCTCGGCCAGATGAGCCGGCGCGGCGGCCGTCGCCTCTACAGCGAAGCCTGAGACAGTCCTCGAAGCCTGAGACAGTCCTCGAAGCCTGAGACCGCTTCAACGCCAGGTCGGCGGCGATGCCGGCCGCTGCGGCCGCCATCCGGCACGCTTCTCGTCCCCGGGCTCCATCCCCTTGAGCCAGTACACCCAGGACAGCACCACGGCCACCGCGGTATAGGCCTCGGTCGGGATCTCCTGGTCCACATCCACCCGCGACAGCAGGGACAGCAGCGCCGGGTCCTGGGTCACGTGCACGCCCTGGCGCTGCGCCTCCTCGATGATCCGCTCGGCCGCCTCGCCGTGGCCGCGGGCAGTCACCACCGGGGTGGCCCGCTCGCCATAGGCCAGGGCCACCGCCTCGCGCCAGGGATGGGAGCCGCGCCGCATCGTCATGCCTGCAAGTCCACCAGGCGCCCCGCACCCAGGCCCGGGCCCAGCGGCGCGTCGGCCTCCAGGGCCGGCCGGCTGCCGTGGATCACCTGCAGCCCCGTCATGCGCAGGCCGGCCTGGCCCAGCCAGCTGGCGAGGCTGGACGATCCGGTGCGCGCGCGCGCCGCGAGCTCCGCCTGCTCGGCCCACATGACCAGGTCCACGTCCACGCCCTCGCTGATGCGGGTGCGCATCCAGACCTTGCCGAAGCGGTTGCTGTCCGTGTGCAGTTCGACCACCCAGGGCGCGCGACGCCCGTCGGGGGCCACCTCGCGGGCGTGGGACCAGCGCACCTCCACCGGCTCCGAATCGGCGAAGGGCAGCAGCATGGAGAACATGGCCTCGCGGCCGTCGACGCGCTCCAGGGCCGCCCGCAGCTGGCGCGACTCCAGGTCGTCGATCGCCTCGCGCAACAGGGACGGAGTCGCTGCCGCATGCGCCGACGAATGCGCCGAAGATTGCACCGCCACCGGCGTCGGCGGGACGGCTTCGAGGAGGCCCCGCAGCAGGGACTTGAGGTCGTCCCCCGCCGCCTCGCCGCGAACGAGCGCACCCTCCGGCCCGCCGGCCGATTGCCGCACCAGCCGGCGCAGGCCTTCCCCAGTGAGCGCGCCCATCTGCGGCCAGGCGCCCACTGCGCGCGCGAGCTGCGCCCCCAGCTCGGTCCCGGCGGCCGATTGCAGGAGGGCCTGCAGGGCGCCGGGCTGCAGCAGGGCCTGCAGGGCCGCGGAGGACGGCGGCCGCAGCGCCAGCTGCTCCAGGCGAGACGCCGTGCCGCCCGGCGCACCGGCGGCGGCCAGGGCCTCGGCCCCCTGCCCGTTCGGGTCCGACGGCGGGCTGGCCAGGGGGCTCAGGGTGGCGCGGCCGCGGGCGTCGACGCTCACCTGCCACCACGGTCGCTCGCCGGCGGCCAGGCGCAGCTGCGGCGGGACCGGAATGGCCTGGCCATTCAGCAGGAGCATCACCTGCCCGTCACGCACCTCCACCGTCGGCCGCACGACCTGGCCATCGCGCAGGCCCAGGGACTGCACCAGGGGCGTGTCCAGGACGGGCAGGCGGCCCTCCAGGTGGATCACCGGCACGCGGCCGGTGAACTGGACGGAATCAGCGCCCGGGATGACCACGGAAGGCTCGCTGGCGGGGAGGACCTAGCCGGGGAAGCGCACCCAGCCGCGGTGGTCGGGCCGGGGCGGGGGTGTGGGCGCAGCCGCCGCGGACGCCGGGCGGGCGTGCGCGGAAGCCGGGCGG
>JACCDY010888360.1_pt1 | contig 26917 bp, 30 predicted proteins | sample 7446391 | NCBI WGS metagenome assembly JACCDY01 (sample SAMN15323451, study PRJNA562643) | freshwater metagenome | isolation source: river surface water | place: USA:Blue River Watershed | collected 2017-08-18 | reverse complement strand
TGCGGTCATACCAGATTGGTAGCAGTGCTTCAGAGCCACCGTATGTATTAGAGTCTACACAGCGGTCTAGATAGTTCTTCTGGAGGCGTTCCACGCGCTCATTCTTGGAACCAGCTGCGGGCTCTTTTGCACTCGTAAACTCCGGCATTACGAACTGAGCGGTGGGATTCTTGAACTGTTTGTTGCCGAGATAGTGGTTGAACCAGCGAACAAAGGAGCGCTTTCCATGCGGATTGGAGAAGTAGTAGCTGAGATCCGTTGTCTTGGCCACGGGAACCATTGTGGGCTCGAAGTCCAGCTCCATCTGCTGACCCTTGGTGTGAATCGGCAGATAATAGCGGAGGGTGCGCCATCCACCTTTATAGGTGATGTGAATGAAGAGTGTTAGGAGACCGGTGAGCATGGTGCCGACTACCACGTTGAGCGCAGTGTCCAACATGCGGTCGCCGGTGTTCACGTACCGGCTGGCGGTCACGGTAATGAGCGACCGTGTCTGGTCTGTAAGTGTGGTGATAAATGTGTCCATCGTATGTGGTCAGGTACCGGTCGCAACTTTGCAGTCAAATTTGGTACCCGTGCTAAAGCCTCCTGACCTATAAGCAGCAGAATAGAATGCCGCAGATTCTGATTGATGCCACGGTTGAGCCGGATTGTCCTATTGACAGAGTAGATGACTTACGCCCGCAGGTTGAAGAGATAATTCGTGTACTGGGGCTTCATGTGCTGAAGTACTACAGCTACCAACACAGATATGGTGCAACGCTGATGTATGTGCTGTCAAACATCCATCTGGTTGTGCATTCATTCCCTAATGAGGCGCAGTTATGCTTTGACCTGTTTGCGGATGGTGTCTGGCCATCCGATGTGGCGCATGTGATAGAGGAGGTGTTCAACTGTCGGCGCGTGCAAGTGAAGGCAGTGGTGGAACATTAGTGTTCTTCGGCTGCTGCTGCGGTGTGCCCCACACGTGCCTGGCCCTAGCATTTATGCGTCGGTTACGGAGGCAACGTGTTGCACACGTGCCTGCACAAACGCAGTCAGCAGAGCGGCCGATTTTGGATGCCAGTTCTCAACCGACCATTCCAGCGACAGCCCCGTAATCAACTGGAACAAACAAACACGAGTCACGCGATGCCCTGCCATGCGCAGCGCGTGCACTGTTAACAGAATCACTAACAACTGCTCTAGCCGTTGCAGCTCCGATGGCGCATCACCATTCACGAAGAACCACGCAGTCTCTCCAATCAGCATATCCGCCTCGGCTTTCACGCCCTCCACGAGGTCTGCGGTCACACGACAGAGCACCGGCTGCCCCTTCGCTGCTTCCAGGATAGTGTGAATCTTGTCATGGAAGATTCCCAAGAAATCGCGACACCGTGACCATTCGCGCTCACCAGGCAGAGACATCAAGACTCCACTACGCCCTTCGCCCAGAGCTCTACAGAGTCCAATCTTGTAAATGGCACCGAGTTCATCACGGGATGGCTGTGGGCGCGTGAGCTTTGCACCACCGGTGTAGAAGCGCCAGGCTTCAATGAGCTCGCAGCGCGACTCCTGTGGCGGGGCATGCCGAATAGGGGCAAATCGGAAATCCGCCAACGTGATATAGGCCTGACGCAGATTGTAGAGCACTGTGCGCATCTTGTGAACAATCTGGATAATGCGAATAAGCTCGGTCTGTTCTATCTTTGCGGCAGCAGGGCCCATAGCCGCGATGATTTCTGTGTAGTAGATGTGCGGCGGTGCATCACCAGGCGTCGTAGAGCCAAAGAACCGCGTGGCCAGCGATTCAATCAGGTCGCGATGTGTCTCGAAGATAGCGGCATCTTCGGCCGCAATTTTGATAGTCCAGATGAGCTGTTGGGCGTCGCGATCCCAGCATCCACCGGACTCGGGTCTTTGGATAGCCACCTCACGCTGCCAATATGCACGAAGAAAGTCGAAGAATTCCGTGGCCATGCCTTGTTCAACCCACCAGTAGGGCGTGACCCAGGCATTCGGACTGTTCGCTGTTTGTGGTTGTTGCTGTGATTGTGTTTGTTGTGTTTGTTGTAGAGACAGGTCTCGTAGTGACCGTGGCAGTACATCCAGGAACTTGATGGTTCGGTAGTCCTCACCGCTCAGATAGTTGACCCACTCATTGACAGACACCGGTGTAATCGCGGCAGATAGCGAAGAGAGTTCAAAGTTCGGCAGACCGCGCCACTGTAGCAGAGGCCGGTGCACCTCACGCACGAATCGGCTTAGTGACTTGTTATTTCGACTGTAGGTAATTGTCAGAGTTCGGCGAGCACGGGTAACAGCTACATAGAAGAGACGGCGCTCTTGCAGCACAGAGTCCTCATCCTTCTGCTGGGGGAATACCTCATCATTCATGCGCACCAGGAATACATGGTCCCATTCCAGCCCCTTGGATCCGTGGAATGTGCTCAGAAAAACAGTGGGTGGCGCACCTGGTTTCTGATGCAGTGATTCTTCACCCTGCACGAAGCGAACACGAACACCTAGACGCATCAGTGCGGCCTCATATGTATAGAGAACACTGTTGAACTTGCTGAGAATCACGGTGGAACCCGTGTGCACGGCCTTTGCAGCGGCCTCTGTGACATAGTCGCGCTCTTCCGCTGTGCGAGCGAAATACAGAACTTCTGGACGGGCACCCTGATCTGCAGTCGGCGACGGACACATGAGCTCCTTGTATGGTAGTGTAGGGATATAGCGCATGGTGGAGTTCGCGACGGCTACGATGGCCGCTGAGGAGCGGTAGTTCGTGGAGAGCTGGAAGTCCGCGACATCTGGAAACTTCTTGTGGAAATTCAGAATATAGTCTACACAGGAGCCGCGCCAGCTGTATATGTTCTGGGCGTCATCGCCGACGATGGTGACGGTGGCTGCGGGGTGATGAAGTGCACGGATGAAATTGTACTGCGTGTCATTGATATCCTGATACTCATCGATGAAAATCCATTTGAGCGTGGCGGCCCATGCTTTTCCTGCTGTTGTTGCAAGAAAGTCGAGTGCCTTGAGGGGAAGCTCGTCCACATGATAGAGGTCATTCAGCGCCTCTGGGCTGCGATCACGGAGAATCTGCTGTGACAAGGCATGGAAGGTGCCACAGAGAATCCGCTTGGGGCCCACAAGATTCTCTAGGCGCCCTTTCATCACGGTCGCGGCATTATGGGTGAATGTGAGGAGCACGATTTCGGCAGGCTTGGCATCGCAGTGTGTTAGCAGATGCGCGATGCGGGTGGTGAGGGTCGTGGTTTTACCAGAGCCGGCGGATGCCAGAATTCGCAGATTCTGGTCAGGGGGTTGACGGACAATGCGGGCCTGCTCATCATTGAGCGTGACCGCACCTTCGCTGAAGATGAAACGGTTGATACCGGCAGCCATTACCTATTCTTTAGGAGGCCGTGTTTAGATGAGTTCTATCCAACTGATTGATGCAAAAATAGTGGGGTCTGTACCAGATGGTGCAATAACATTTACCGCCAGTATAATCTCATCAGGTATACCTGCAATATTGGCATTTGCACCCCATGCCGAGATGAGCTCATCTGTTGTTTGGGCTAGTTCAACATTGGTGCGGGTAGCATAACAACCAGAATACAAGGTAATTCCACCAGTTACGTAATTTGAAGCGGGGCTTCCATAGCTAGGATATTGTATGTATTGTGCCAGCGACTCTGATGCACGAGAGTTTGTTTCATACACTGAGTAATTTATCCATGTTGCGGCGGGTGTTGTTGGTGCAGATATAGTAGGATTTAATATAAGTTTCCATGCACCGGTTGCATTAGCAACTGTATTATAAATATCTAACGCCTTTATTTTAAGGGTTCCTCTACGCGTAAATGGTTTTGTAGGATCAGCCACTGTAGGAGACTTCAGTCTAATGCCCAATACTGGCACCCATTTTGTATTATCGTTGTTTGTATCTACTACAACTCCACCTCCGCTACCGCTCGTACCAACTATGCCATAATTATTATAGTTATATACTCGCCCAAGTGGTGAAAACCCGCCTTCTGAAATCGCTGTACCACAAATCATACGCATTGTTGCCGCAGACCCAGTACTACGGAGTTCGTATCGCAGTGGGAGCTTCGCCAACTGCATATATGGAGCAGTTAACAGATTTATGTTTGTAAACGTATGGTACACATAGAATTTTCCGCCATATACAACTCCACATCGCACCTGACCTACACCGAGCCATTCTATGTCAAAGTAGTAGATCTGCGCTTTTGTTATGTCAAAATCAGGAGGGAGAGTACCATTCCATGTTGGGCTCCCTGAATAGTATGCTATGTTCTCCGAGACAGGTGAAACCTCGTTATAATTACGAATAACAACAGATAAGTTATTCAGCGTTTTACCCGTTGCTTGTATATATATTCCATTATAGTCATCAAATGTCCCGATACGTGATGTGAAACCTGATGTTGGATTTGTTGCAGGACTTAGTACGCCTGTTAAGAAGATAAGCTTGGACTTACCTGGCTGGTACGGGATATACTCATAGCTCTGACGAATAACAGATGCACCTGATATCGCCGGTACAGATAACTCAGTATAAGATGCACCTGTATGTGTTGCAGTAGCACCAGCACCAGTCGCAGCAGTGTCTATTAGAGCCGTATTTAACCCTGCAATAGAACTGAATTCAAATAGTGTGTATGGATTGCTCACACGCAAACGACCGAACGCATCAGAGTTTGAAGCGGATGTGATATCTACAACACCGGTTACAGTAACTGGGCCGGTGATTCCTACATTCCCATTAATCGTGACCGGGCCAGTGATTCCCACAGTTCCTGTAACGCCTACGGCGCCTGTTACAGTGACCGGACCAGTAATTCCAACAGTGCCCGTCACACCAATCGGGCCTGTAAGATTTAGCTGGACACCGGTGACACCAACACTACCATATACTTGTACAGGTCCGGTTATACCCACAACACCATATACACAAATACAGTCACCTGCCGGTGACCTAACACAGTTTGCAGCGCGACATTTAAGTCTATCTATCTGTGCTCCACTAGAGTTCATCGGGGGCCTCTAGTCAGGCAGCGGATTATCTTGCATTGCTGTGCGTACGACAGTGGTTCATATAGTCGCCGCACCCATCAATGGAGTGGGCCGTTCTGCTGTTTATTGTGGCTATCTTTGCCGTTCATTGGTGGGAGTATCGTCGGGCGGTGACGGAATACACATTTGCGCAACCGGCCACGCTGGACAAACACGATGACCTTCGCGGCCTGATAGCAGAGAAAACACCTATTGCCGTCGAAATCGGTGCTCTCCCATGGAGACCAGAAGTGGCCGCGAAGTCGGCGTGGACAGTGGTCACAACAACCGGCGATGCGCAGATGGAGATGTCGGTTGCACAGTGGAATGCTGAAACTAGTCGCCCGGATATTCAAAATGGCGCAGGGCTGGCGGAGGAGATGGGGCTGACAACGGGTCTGGGTGATCTGGAAAATGGACGGGGATGGTGGTGGCTTCCCGGCCTGCATGATGCATCCGTAGGTATCCTTGGAGCAGGTGATATCATTGGGCTCTCATGGACATGTGCAGAGCGCACATGGGTCGGGTGCACGCATGGTGGCCCGCTGACACTCTGGCTCGTGCACGACCGGTATCGTCGTTACCTACCAACTACTCCAGGCGAGAGCCCCGTAGATCCGTGGACCCTGACGGTATCAGAAGCACCATGGATTGGGCGGGTACAGTTCGTAGAGGTTACTGTGAAGCCGGGCTGGTGTATTGGCCTGCCGGCTCACTGGGGGTTTGCTGTACGGTCTGAGTCAGAGGCATGGTGGTGGACCGCACGCCAACAGTCGCCGTTATCGTGGATGCGCTGCAACACGGGGCGCATCCTACAGCACATTGGACCGTCGATGTCAGAAGAAGAGGACCTATAACATTGTCCGAGCAGAATCCTAGAACAGTTGCGTCGCACATGCTGCTTCTGTTCTTGGGTCTCCCTTTGAGCCCGCGGCCGGTGAACTAAAGGAGAATGCCACTAGCCTGGTAGATGAGCAGCAGTGGCCATGCCTATGTGTATCGCCCGTATGATTCCGAAGAGACGGAGGTCACAGATGAAGAAACATCGGATATTGACGTGTCAGTGACGGAAATGCCGACCAGTATGCGCACAGGCGGTATTCTCACCAACACAAATGCGGCAGAACGTGCTGCAGCTACAGACAGGTGGCGTGCACAGGCACTGCAGATTGTGAACGGTGGGCACCGTGTTCCAGCAGCAACCGGGCCCGGCAGAGCGGATAACGGGCTCGGAATGTATAACACGAAACTGACATTCAAGGAACAGCGGGTTACCTCTGTGCTGATGGTGGATAGCCTGGACCGCGACCAGCGCGCCTATCCGCTGCCAACACAGATGCGCCTGAAGTTGCCGCGTGTCTATAAAAACGTGGAGCGGATTGATATCGTACAGGTGAAGTTACTATCGGGGCTCTATACAGTGTCGGCTGCGCGCGGAAACAATACCATGACTGTGGTAGCTGGGGGAGAGTCGACTGTCGTAACCGTGCCAGATGGGACATACACTATCCAACAGATGATTGATGCATTGACTGCAGTACTGCCGACGGATGTTAGTGTATCATACAGCTGCACGACGGGGCGCGTTACATTCTCATATACGGGATTGGGGCCCGACCCATTTGCACTACTCTTTACGGAGAGAGCACGGATGGCTACTACAGAATGGGGGCTTGGCTGGACCCTTGGGTTCGGTGGGCCACCTGTTGACCTGACAGACGCCAACTCATACACAGCCACGTTTTTCCCGCGTTTGTTCACAGATTACATCTATCTGCGCCTGAATGACACGGAGCACATGAACACGGTGGACCATACCAGCCCCGAAGATACCGCGATATCACAAGATGCAACCGGCCAAGTGGCGCATTATTTCGGCAAACTCTTGTTGGCCCCCTTCGGCTGCTATGCGCAGACATTCATTGAGGCACCGAAGACATTCAAGCCGGTACTGGGGCGACTAGAGCGGCTGAATTTTGAATGGGTAGACCGGCATGGACAGGTGCTCGCGGGGCCCGATGCAGCCGCGTGCGATTGGCATATGGTGTTACGCATAACGGAAATTCATGAAAGCCCCGAGCCAACATCATCACTGAATATTGGTCACGGGGATTCTAGCGACTCTGAGTAAGATGGCGCTGTTTGATGACCCCAAAACACGGCGCCGCGGTCGGTTTGTCGGTCGGTATGGGACAGCAGAGAGAGCTCGGAACACACTGCGGCGTTTACGGTCACGTCGGTGCGGTGTTCAGCGGCGTATTGCCGGAACAATGTATGCACGGGCAAAATATCATGCACGTCAGACAGCGGGCATGCGTGCGGCAATGCGTGTGTATCGGGGGTTTTTAGACAAGAAGCAATGCAGATAGTAGAATGATATCTGCTACTGGTCCTGACAGTATCTTTACATTTGGACCCAAAAGTCTGCTCGCATGGACATCGAGTTACGCACTCTGGGAACCCATCTCCTATTTCCTGATTCGGGCGATGTCCTCTGCCAAAACAGTGGGCGAGTACTATGACCCAAAGAAGACACCCGTTGCCGTCGTATTCTTTGGAGATTATATCTATTCTACATTCCTGCTGCTCGTAGCACAACAGGTTATCCGGTATGTACTCGGTGGCTCTGGCGCCTGGCTCATCGGCCTTCTTCTTTTCCTTGTAACACAATGGGTCGGCGATTTCTCGTTCTATAAGTTTATCACTGCAATCAAGCCGACAACCCGCTACATCGACTTCTTCCAGCGCTATACAAAGGAGGTGAGCGTCAATGCCATCCTTGGTGATTCTGCATATGCTGTTGTATGGTTGACACTCGCTCAGGTTATGGCCTCACTGGTTCCTGTATGGGGTCAGGTCACCCTGATAACACTCTTCATGTTCGGCACGCTGGTCTTTTCATATTGAAATCCGCGACACATGTAGATGAGCGCAGGTGCATACAATGGACCCAACCTTGTGTTGATGAATGCCGAAACAAACAAGTATGCCGGTGCGGGTGTGTCTACACTTATACCTGCGCCCGATACATCATCCTGGTACACACGCCAGTACGGCTGTCTGGGGAATACGGTAGAGCCCACCGAGATTGCACGGCGCCACACCTTTCCCGATGCCGTGATACCGCGTGGAACTCCGCAGACGGCTGCGCCATTGTATGCGGGATGCCTGACATATGCAACTGCGTGGCCCGTTGAGGCGGTTGCAGCGGAGCCTATGGTGGTCGCAGAGCAACAGCACCCGCAGTTCGCCTTCAGCCCTGGCGGACCTGGCACTGTCTACCAGATTGACGTGGAGAGTCAGCTGCGCCGCCTGGACCAGCCCCTGACAAACTGTCAGGCGGTGCTCGCGGCCGATGCCCCTTTGTATCAGAATACAGTGGCACCTCCCCCGCCTGTAAATGTGCCTATCGGCCCTCAGAATGCAGCGAATCCGATTGCTGCAATTGTGCGACCCGGAACGGATTGCCGTGAAACCGCGGATGCCGTTGCGTCTGCAATGTCGGGTCGTTGGGTCAACAATCCGACACGTCAGGATACAATGCGCTTTGCGAAGCCGTTTTCCCCACCTGGAATTGGCACGGGTGCCGCACGCGGGGTTTCTGGAAATGTACCGGGGCCCTATTTCAGTTAAGCAGCTGAGATTACAATATCGGTAATGCTATCATAACAGATAACATACGTTGATTGAGGCGCAGCGGGGATAGCCTCACCAGACTTCAGGGCAATATACTGCACTGTCTTACCCTGAAGTACCTGCATTGCATTAGCCCGGGATTTACCAACAAGATAACCGATGTTCTCTTTTGTTGTCTTTTCGTTTGTTGTCTTCTCTTGCTTCTTTGGTGCGCTATTGGCCTTATTTCTATTTCGCAGACGGTTCATCAAAAACATTTTTCTACAAGATAGATTTATTTTTGTGGTCTGAATAAACCGCGTGGGTGTGGGTTCCTGTATCTTATCATCAGATATTAGACCTATTTCGCAGAATCTGCCGGTTGCTTCTGTGTCGGGTCTGAGTCGAGAGCACTGTATACCCATCCTATGGCACTCGCAGTTTTATTTGGCGAGGGTTGCACATCTACTAACACAAATTCCTCCCCCTTCGCCTCTTCCGGTTCAGATGCCTGGTACTCAACGGGTATCGGTGCAGTCTGCTTGGTGGATAAATAGTTTACGATGTAGCGACCACCATGCCAGAGTGCAGCGGAAAGCAGAGTAGCGGCACCCCCTGTTACCGCGGCGACACCGGCCGCTGTCCAATGTGAGCTACGGCGCAGGAGCGGTACAAAATACGAATGCCCTGCTTCATGCGTTATAATCTGAACTGCATGCCCTGTACCTGGCCCGGCCACCCATTCTGCACCTTTGCCAAGTAGGAGACTCAGCAGAGTTGTACCTGTTCCGGCTACAGTGGCGGTTGCATTACCGGCTTCCGCGATAGTAACATACGTCGCGACACCCACCGTCGTGCCTACTGCTGAGCATATAGCAGGGACAAGTATACGCATTATTCCCTGTCATGTACGTTGATTTAAGCGGGCGCCTAAACTACGCACCCAGTAAGGGACCAATGGCGACACTGAATCCGCGCATCAGTCCGGCAGAGTTGCAGAATATTGAGACACGTTACCCTGGGCGCATTCCGGTGTTCGTCCTCAAGGCACGGGGAGCCGCAGGGGACCTGCCGGAGCTCGAAAAGAAGAAGTTCCTGGTTCCGAGTTCACTGACAGTGGGGCAGTTGGTATACATTGTGCGACAGCGTATGAAGATGCCTCCCGAAAAGTCGCTATTCTTGTTTGTCGGCTCTTCGCTGCCGACAACAAGTACTCTTGTATCTGAGCTCTATCGCATGTACAAATCAGAAGACGGTGCTCTGCGCATCTATTATTCATCGGAATCTGTTTTTGGTGGTCTATAGTATAGAATGCCGCTGTATCAGTTGCGCAGGCATGTTGTGTTCAAGCCCGGCTGTCAGGAGACAATGGAGGCCTGGGGAGTAGACCGGCCCATGACTGGTCTGCCAACTAAGGGTGCACCGCGCGACACAGATGCAGATGACCCGTTGCGTCGTGATGAATGCGGATGCACTCAGCTGCTTGTGCTCCCATGTGGTTCTCTGGTTACCTGGCCGCGCATGATGGAGTGGATGTCAATGGCGGAGGCTGCTGGATATGAGATTGTGAGCGGCTTCAAAAAACTGTCGCCATACTCGGCGATTATTGTTCGCGGACCTTAACTTACTTCTTTAACAGATGATTCCCGTATGCGATTGTTTGTCTGTATGCGATGAAAGAGATTGGGTCCAGGTCTTTGAACTTGGATTCCAGCCACGCAGCCATATCGCGTTTCTTCTTGAGGCAGGCGTGTATGTAGATTTTCTGCAACACAAATGGCCAGTCAACCTGGTTAGCATCTTCATACTCAGAGAATCCACCACAAAACTCCTGCAGTGCCTGTAACGAGCTACGTTCTATTAGCGCCTTACACTCACTTATAACCATCCGCTCCATCATTCTGCCTTCTTCTTCTTTGGAGCCACCTTTTTAGCTGCCGTGGCCTCTTTCTTGGCAGTCAGGCAATGTTTGTAGAGTGCAGCGGCACCCTCTGGACTAAGCGTGTTCCACTGGGTTGTATCAGGAATGCTCACGAAGGTGGGCTTTGTCTTGGCTCCAGGTGCAGTCATCTTGAACATGTAGAGACCATACGGGCCGCGCTTGATTTTGTATTCGCCGACCTGGTGGTCAACAGCGCCCTCGGCGGGCGGGTTTGCCTTCTGTTGAAGACGTTCTGTAAGTGAGTCGAGGGTATCAGTTTCTGTACAGTTAACACGATGTGCGCCCCAGACAACATAGTAACCGTAGGGCCCCTTGCGACGTGTAACGGTCTGTCCATCCAGGGTTCCAAGCTCTTCACCATCTGTTGACTTGGCGGCGGTCACAAATGCAGCTTCTGCATCTTGGCGCGTGGCGGTTTGAATTGAGATGTTAGCAGGTACAGAAGCAAAGCGGGTCTTCTCACCTTCGCGCTCTAGAACAAAGAGGGGCCCCTTCTTGGAGACCACCATCTTGTAGCCATCACCGAACTCAACCTTGTTTGCAGACCTGGCGGGTGAGTTTGGGCCAGCAGATGGCTTCGGTGCAGTCATCACCTTGTCATAGCGTTCTTCATATCGTGACCAAGTATCGGTCAGAATTGAGCGCCACGGGCGAGACCCCTTGGCCACTTCATCCAGCTGTGATTCCATGGCCGCCGTGAAGTCGTAGTCAATCATATCACCGAAGTTGCTCAGGAGCCACTCCATTACAGTGCGACCGAGTGCAGTGGCGCGGAGCTTATCCTTCTCGCCACCCATCTTCTCGGTGCGAGTAGACGGCTTCGGCAACTTCTGACCGGCTGTCAGAGTGATGACACCGAGCTTTACAGGCTCCGCCTTTGTAGTAGCCTTCTCTACATACTCACGGTCCAACACCGTCTCTACCAGCGTGGCGTATGTGGAGGGGCGACCAATACCACGGCTCTCAAGCTCACGAATAAGAGAGGCCTCCGTGTAGCGACTAGGAGGAGCGGACCTGTGTTCGGTAGCAGTGAACGTCTGCCAGTCTAGGATAGTGTCGGCGGTCAAGTCTGCACGGGCTTCGAAGATAGCTGTCTCTGTCTCCAGCTCTTCGGGGCTCTTCTTCTCATTATCGAGTGCGCGCCAGCCGGCGAAGCGGGTCTGCTCCCATTCCGTAGTCAGAGACAGTAGAGAGGGTTTGATAGTTGGAACACCGGTGAGCTTCACCACATCGCGCTGCTCAGGGGCCATGACGCTTTGGAGTGTACGGCGCCAGATGAGCTCATAGAGGCGTTTTTCTGCGGCAGTGGCATCAGCGAGCTCTGTGACCTCCATGTGCGTGGGACGAATGCCCTCGTGTGCAGCTTGAGCCTCGGGCTTATCAGCAGCTGCCTTCTTCTTCGTCACCTTCTTTTTGGCCCCTTCTGCAGGAGTAGTAGCAGGTGCCAAGAACTCCTCACCGAAGCGTTCACGCACAACGGTCGATGCAGCCTCAATCGCCTCCTGACTGAGAATGGCGTTATCCGTACGCATGTAGGTGATGTGGCCTCCTTCATACAGAGTTTGTGCTGCGCGCATGGTATCCTTCGGCTTCATTCCGAGACGACTGGAGGCTTCTTGTTGAAGCGAGGAGGTGATGAATGGAGTCGGTGGCTTTGAGACCGCTATGCGTTCCTGTCGTCCAGTGACAGTGATTGTGCGTGGTTCTGCCGACAACTGCTTCAGCACATCGAACGCTGCAGTGTCTGATGGATAGTCACCATTTGCTTGCCATGCGAGAGTGCTATCCTCAATGCAATCCTCAGAGACCGCGGCAATACGCCACGTATTGGAAGCACTGTGCGCCTCGATTTCCCGGTCTCTATCATAGATGATGCGGAGTGCCGGTGTCTGACAGCGGCCCGCAGAGAGACCAGGCTTGAATCCTACACCGCGCCACAGACAGGGTGACAAGGTGAATCCAATCAGCATGTCGAGCATGGTGCGGGCTTGTTGGGCGTTGAATTTATTCATGTCAATACGTCGCGGGTTCGCTACAGCGGCCTTGATGGCCGGCTCCGTGATTTCATGGAAAACCACGCGGGGTGTTGTTGCAGGGTCGAGGCCCAGGAGAGCACATGTGTGCCAGGCAATCGCCTCTCCCTCACGGTCATCATCTGCACCTAGGTAGACTTCTGCACCTGCTGCTGCTTTACGGAGATTCGCGATGGCATCTCGCTTGGAACTGATAGACTCATAGGTCGGCGTCCACGTGGTGCGGAACCCAATGGCTTCGAGCTCCTCCTTGAGAGCGCGGATGTGACCCATTGTGGCCTGTACGCGCCAACCGGAACCGAGGAATCCCTGAATCTTCTTGCACTTGGCGGGAGACTCTACAATCAGGAGCTTCATTCTGCTGTCTTCGTCGTTGCCTGGGCTTTTGTGTAGGCTACTTACCGCTTCAACTTTATATGTATACGTGTTAAAGAAATAGATAAATCCCTCAATATGAGAGAGAGTATAGTACGTTCATGAGTTTACATAAATACAAATAGCTACGCTGCTGTATCAAGTATTGCTATAATATCAACCCCATCACTATCTGTTATATCATTAAGTATATAATTATACTCTTTGAGTTTAGTTATAGATTTATTCATGCCATTTATACCAAGCTCAGCTGCTTTCTCTTTATTATAATCTGTAAAACAGTCTGGATTAAAGTTCCATTTTTCGAATCTTATCTTATTAATCTTGTATTTAGATAAATCTATCATTTGTATTATCTCACTATCAAACCCTTCAGTATCTATTTGTAAATAATCAATATTAGTTATATTATGAATACTACATATTTTATCAAAAGTAATACTTTTCGCTGTTATTTTTGCCATATCATTTTTAGTCCCCCAGTTATTCATAGGTAATAATGAAAAATGACAGTCATTATAAACTATTCCATTATCAGCAAGTGTTCCCATAATACCATTTTTTGCTGGTATATATAGCTCTACATCCTCTTCATCATTGTAATATATAGCATTATTATAGATATACACATTGTTGATAGTATTATAATTTTTTTTTATTTCATCAATTAGTTGACTATTTGGTTCCACCAAAATAACACAATCTGGTTTATCTTTAATTACTATCTGCCTAAACATATCATTCCCCGTATTTGTACCAATTTGAAAATATACTTTAGACATTATAATTTATTGCCATATTAGTTTTTCCAAGTTATAACCGCATAGTCAATCACTTATTAGAGTTATAAATACTGAATGGGACAGAAAGTAGGTCTAGCGCATCAGACGGTCTGCGGCATTTTGTTCACGCGGAATCCAGCGTACACCGGTCCACATACTCTGTGCAGTAAGGCCGGCGATTTTGGCACGATAGTAGCGAGCATACTCCTGTCGCGGTTTCATGTCGGGTGTGATAAGACTGTGAATAACGGACAAACAATCATTCTCAACCCCAACGGAGAACTCGCCCTTCTCCAGAGCAGCTTGGAGACCCGCGGCAACAGCGGCCCATTCCGCTTCCGTGGCAGAGACAGCAGTAATAGACTCGTTATGTCGGTATGTTGCGGTCCCATCGGCTGTTGTGAGAATGTAGGCGATTTTGACCTGCTTTGGTCGGTGTCTGTATGAAGCATCGACCTGGGCGAGTGCAAACAGTGGTGGCGGCATTAACATGCGTCCACCAATGCGTGTGAATGGCTGGAGGAGTCCTCCGCCAACTATCTTGGTTGTAGCGAACATCGTTGCTGATTCGATGCTTGCCTTTGTATGAGGGTCACCTTTAACGGCGGCCGGAACGACGCGAAGAGCGACGAGCAGTACGACGGCGCTTGGTCAGACCGATTGTGTTAGTGCCGCGCTTCACGACACGACGAGTAGCCTTGCCGACACGACGGGCGACATTGGCACCACGCTTAACAGAGCGACGCAGAAGACCACCGATATTGAGCTTCATCTTGTTCTACTAATGGATCTCATTTTCACTGTAGATGCGCTGGGCCTGAGGAAACCCGTTAAATTCTGAGGCACTGACAATCGTGTACGCGCCCATTCCGCGAACGCGCAGGCGGGCACCCACTGCCAGAGTCGGGAGTTGAATATCTGTTGCCAGACAGTCCGCGGAATCACAGGTGCGACCGAAGACTGTGGCCGGGATCTCTGGGCCACATGCGCCGGACATCACTTCAAACGTGGGCTTGAACCCGTCAAACGGAATATTGCTGAAGAGCCCATATACCGACTCATCAATCGTGTAACGCCAGCCACCATCAGCGCGAGGCTTTTTGCCAATCACCTCCACGATTGCATCCGCCACCGGGGCCGATAGAAAACGGCCGGGTTCGCCAATCCATTTGATTGCAGGTGGGAATAGATGCTGGGTACCGCGAATTGCAGCAGCAGCTTCGCGAAATGCGTCATGGCCCTGTAGAAATCCACCACCGACATCCACAATTTCAGTGTTCGCATGTTGGGTGGCTGCTGCATCTGCACAGAGCTCAATCGCGGTGCGGAACTGTGTGGCCTGTTTGCATTCGGACCCAACATGGAAACTCCAGCCTATATGCCGTTGGCCTGCATCCTTGAGGGCGGTAAGAATATCGGGTACCCAGTGTATTGGTGCACCGAACTTGCGACTGAACGGCTGCGCCGAACCCGCGTCAGGCACCATGAGCCGAATCAGCACGCCTCCGCGCCAGCCTCCTGTGGCCAACTTCTCAACCTCCTCCACGCTGTCCACTACGGTATTCGGGATACCCATATGGTCAGCAGTTGCCACGTCAGCCGTCTTCTTGCAGGGCTGAGCGTAGATAATATCGGTCGGGGCTGCGCCGACCTGTATTACATCGTGCATCTCACGAACGGATGCACAATCAAAGCACACACCGGCGTCTACCATCCATCGCAGCAGCTGGCTGTCGTTATTCGCCTTGACTGCATAGTGCGGTGTGATATGGGGGAGCTCGGTGCGCCAGAGGGCAAGCTGCCTGTAGAGGCGGTGCTTGTTGAACAGGAGAAGGGCGGAGGAGGACAATGCTGATGCTAGTACCGGACAAAATCTTTAGGCTAGATGTGGTACTGGGTAGGGAGATGGTTCATCGGCCATGGCAGCTACACGTGGAAAGGCTGTAAGAATAGTTGCTGCTCGTTGGTATTCACGACGCATAATCAGATACTTATAGGTGAAGTAGAGCTCATCGTAGTCGAGGAACTGTGATTGCGTGTGTGCGAACCAGGGAAGGAGACCGGGTTCAGGCATCTCTGCACGGAGCAGGGTGTTAAGTGTATCATTCATGACGCGTGCACGAAGGCAAGGGTATGGTTCAATATGTTGGCGGAAATACTCGTCTATATCGTTAAATGTCTCGGTGCTCAAACAAACCCCGCGAAACTCGCGAATAATTTCGGCAGGTAGCTTGGTGCGCTTGGCGGAACGAAGTAGACAAGTAAGCATTATTCTGTTTATAGGAAGATTCCTTTATAAGGCGAGGCCGTAGTTATCGCCATTGTTGCCAAGCAGGGTATTCCAGTTATTATTGGAGCCACCGGCACCGCCACCCGTTACACCCATAGAAGGACGGGTAATAGATACATTTACACGGGGAGGGGTGCGACGAGAAGAGGAAGTGCGGCGACGGGTGCTGCGGTAGAACTGGGCAATCTTTGACGCAGCGCGATTACGACGAGTGCCAGAGGAGGTGCGGCGACCAGATGCAGAAGATGCACGACGACCCTCACGACCCTTGACACCATTAGAGGAAGAGTAAGGAAGGAGAGCCGAAGGGAGGTAAGGGCGGTGACCGATCTGTGCCCAGCCAAGGCGACCTGACAGACGCTCCAGGAAGGGGTCTACCTTCTTCTCAACGACCTCGGACAGCTTCTTAGAGGCAGTTGCCGCAGTCTTGGCCTTGCGTGTAGCAGTAGCGGCTCTCTTGGCAGCAATCTCAGCCTTCTTGGCGTCAGCAACCGCCTTCTCAGTAGCTTTGCGCTCCTTCTCGGCAGCAGCCTCAGCAGCCTTGCGCTCCTTGGTAGCAGCAGCCAGTGCCTTCGCGGCCTCTGTCTCAGCCTCAGCGAAGAGCTTTGCGGCACCCTTGGATGCCTTGGCCTCCTCATCAATAGCCTTCTTCGCCTCTGTAGCAGCCTTCTTGGCAACAGCCGCGGCATTCTTAGCACGGGTAGACAGGTTCCACTCCGAACCAACAATGTGGCTGTAAGGTGTCATGGGGCCACCAAGGAGACCGTGGAACTGCTTCTTGGTATTTGTACCGGCAGCATATGCATTCTCACGCCCCTTGCAAATCTTACAGAGAGTTGAACCATCCTCGCAAGCACGCTCGCACTGCGCCTCTGTGTAGCGGATAGCGGCACCAGGGTACATATTCTTGATGGCGGGGCCGCAGGCGCGGCCAACACAACGGGGCTTACCACCCTTTGTCATTGCTTCAGGCTCCATGTTCTACTATATATGGGGGTTTGAGTTTGGGCGGGGCAAAAAGTTGATGGGGTGGTGCCGGTGGCTAGCCAGTACGTACAACGACGACGAATAGAATCAACATGAATACAACAGAGGCAATGAACTACGTGGGGGCCGGCATCATTCTCACAGACCTAAGCGGACCCGAGCCCCGCTTTCTGCTTCTATGTGGAACGGACTCCGGGGTGTGGAGCTTCTCCAAGGGACACCCGGAAGTCTGCGACCGCAACTCTCCGCTGCGCACCGCCGTGCGCGAAACGCAGGAGGAGACCGGGCTGCGCTGTGGACTGGACTATGATATTATGGGCGATGCACTACGCTTCGGGAAGCGCCCATACTGGATTGGTGTGGTTCGGGATGCACAGGCTCAGATTCAGCTAACTGCCCGCGAACACTGTGAATGGGGGTGGTTTACAGTATCGGAGATTCTCGGCTTGAATACCAACTGTGATGTGCGCACATGGGTCAAAAAAGCGCAGGGGCCCAGCAAATTCTCGCAGACTCTTGCTATTATTACTGTGATGCTGGCTTCTGCTGCTGCTGTGCAGCAGTCCAAGACCGCCATGCATTCGACCGGTGGGGTGTATACCGTGTCTTAAGCATCTTGGCCGCAAGCTCGTGAATCAACCGGTCTTTTGGTGAGAGCCAGGCGTTGAAGGCCTGGATATCAGTGTCATTAGTAGGGGAAGGCATGGAACGTGGTGTACGGGTACGAACACGTGAGGAACTCTGGTCAACTTTACAGGCACGGGGTCGTCCTCTGGCCTCATTCAAGAAGGGAGACCGTGTGCGCGGTGCGACCGGTATGTCACTTCGGTCCGGATACTCATACACGCTATCAGCGGACCCTGGGGCCGATATGGACCCCGCTTTTCAGCCGGATCTAACGCCCGCCGAAATGCTGATGCTCGGTGTGTTCGAGGGCAAATATCTAAATGACTGTGTGACCGAATTTCCCGCAGAATGGTTTCTGGGTGCACTTCTGCATGACCGACTATCGCCCGAGGGGCCAAATGTAGAGCGCTGCAACTTCTTCGGCGTAAAGTCGCGCCAGCCACTGTCTGTTTGGCGCGAAAATGGGTGGGCACCATCACGGGCACATGTAGGTCGTACAGGGATGACACGCGAGGCTATTTTGTCATCGCCGGCACGAAACCCTGACGAACGGGGCTGGTTTCAATGGTATTGTCGATATTGGATGGGACGGCGTATCCCAGAATTAGATGCGGTGCAGATAAATCGGTGGCGCTCATTCAGACGACATGCCGGTTCGGTGCGCGCCTTTTGTAGACGCGGAGACCTGTCATGCTATCCACGTGAGCGTCAGGCATTGCTCCAATGGGCGTATAACCCGTTCATCTGAGTGAGGTTGTATTAAATGGATATTATTCTTCAACTGAAGGAAAATAATGTCGCATTTTATCTCAACTACGGATACAGAGCTTTTCGCGCTTATAAAAGAAGAAGAAGAGCGCCAGCGTCATTCACTTGAGCTAATTGCATCAGAAAACTATACAAGCCAGGCAGTGCGTGATTGCCTGGGGTCTGTGCTGACCAACAAATATTCAGAGGGCTATCCGGCTGCACGCTATTACGGTGGCAACCAGGTGATTGACAAGGTCGAGGTGCTGGCACGCGAACGAGCACTGGCGCTGTTTCGCCTCGACCCTGCATCCTGGCATGTCAACGTACAGCCGTACAGTGGCAGCCCCGCCAACTTCGCTGTCTATACCGCACTACTGAAACCACACGACCGTATCATGGGCCTCGATTTACCAGCAGGTGGACATTTGACACACGGGTTCCAAACACCGAAGCGCAAGGTTAGCGCAACATCGCTATTCTGGGAAAGTATGCCATACACAGTCGACCCCATTTCTGGCCTTATTGACTATGATGATGTTGAGCGGCGGGCACTGGCCTTCCGGCCCAAACTCCTGATTGTCGGTGCATCCGCATATTCGCGGGACTTTGACTATGCTCGTTTTCGTGAGATTGCCAACAAGGTAGATGCACTCCTTATGGCAGATATTGCGCATATTAGCGGTTTCGTTGCTGCACAGGAGATGGCTGACCCATTTGCTGTCTGTGATATTGTAACAACAACGACACATAAAACACTAAGAGGACCGCGGGCCGGCATGATTTTCTGCAAACGCGCATTTGCACGCCAGATTGATGAGGCAGTATTCCCAGGACTACAGGGTGGCCCACATAATCACCAGATTGCCGGCATTGCCACAGCACTAGCAGAGGCAGCTACGCCCGCATTCAAGGAGTATATCTGTCAGGTACGCGAGAACGCACGTACTCTTGCAGCTGCTCTTCAGGAAGCAGGCTTGCGTATAATCACGGGTGGCACAGACAATCATCTGATGTTGGTTGACCTGCGACCGTTCGGTATTTCTGGTAAGGATGCAGAGGCACGCCTTGAGGCAATCGGTATCTCGGTGAATAAGAATACAATTCCTGGTGATATCTCTGCCCTGAAGCCGTCTGGTATCCGTATTGGCACACCGGCGGTCACTACGCGCGGTGCAACACCTGACCATATGCGTGCAATTGCGTCGATTATTGTACAGGCGCTGCGGTCAGAGAAGTCGGTGGATGAGTTGCAGCTTGCAGTATCCTCTCTTGCCACCCAGTTGCAATATTATTCTTAATCTATAGTAACATGAGTAGCACCGCACTGAAGCGACAGATTGATGTTGCCACTGCTGCACTGACACGGGCCCAGGCTGAACAGGCTGCTGCGCAGAATGCACTTGCTGCAGCGCAAACCGCATATAATACTGCTGTTGCACAACGTAGGCCAGCCTTATTATTGCAAAGGCTGAACAGGACTGTTGCAAGTGCAACATCGCGGCTGGCAAATGCAACGCGTACAGTACAGAGACGCCAAGCAGAATTGAATGCATTGTTGGCACAGGTGCCAGCACCAGCACCAGCACCAGCACCAGTGGGCCGACTCGCACGAGCGCTCCTTGTAGGGATTAATTACGTCGGTACACCAAATGAACTGTATGGGTGTATCAATGATGTTCTAAATGTTGAATCCCAGCTTCGAACATTTTTCCCAGGCTCAACTGAGTATCGGCTATTAACCGACAATACTCCTATGAAACCAACACGCACCAACATGTTGGCATCCATTAATTGGCTCATGTCAGGGCTACAACCCGGCGAGAACGTATTCTTCCACTACAGCGGTCACGGTGGTCGCATCCGTGATACAAATGGCGATGAAGTGTCTGGCCTTGATAGTTGTATCTATCCCTGCAATGACGGGCGCATAGAGACAATTACGGATGATGAGTTGCGTTCTTCATTAGCAATGCGCCTGCCAGCGGGTTGCAAATGTTTCGTGGTGCTCGATGCCTGTCATAGCGGCACCGGTGTAGACTTGCGGTATCTGTGGCAGACTCCTGCATCAGGCTCCCTCTCGTATACAGAGGACATGAAGTATGAGAAAACTGCGGGTGATATTGTGTTCCTAAGCGGGTGTATGGATACACAGACTGCGGCAGATACGGTAGATAATACGGAGAGACCAGCCGGTGCACTGACATGGGCGCTGCTCGATACGTGGCGGTCATACGGGCGAGCCATTAAGACGAAATATCTGCTGTGGGATATTCGGGCATTCTTGAAAAAGAATGGTTACCCACAGGTGCCGCAGTTGAGCACGGGGCGCTATACGGACCTACAGGGTGTATTCGACCTCGGGTCGGCCTAAACCCGATGCACTACTTACAGTGCAAGTATGGGGTACTACGAGCAAACGTTTCGCACGATTGAAGAACTGACCACAGAATTAGCATTCAGTGCATCACCAGAGCGTGCAATCGATATCTACGAACAGCTGAAGCGACTGCGCCGTGACATCTGTAGCAACGCGGATACGCGGCATTCATTCCTGGTGCCGAAGGTGACCCGTGCACTCCAGAAGGCGCGGGCTTCTATTGCTGCACATCGAGAGGCAGCCGTACATGAGCTACAGGTTGCAAAGGTCAACCGTGATGCAGACGTGATGCAGATGTTCCATACAGCGTTCATTGTATTTGCAGTTATTGCATTCTATTTTGCGGTGTTCAGTACGGGACGAGTATAGACACAGTGTGTCAGTACTTATCCAGATGTGGGGAGTTGTTGCAGTGAGTTGAATCCCGTGAAGGATTGGCCTCAAACCGCAACCTGCGCTCAAGCCGGAGTATGTAAGGTAGTTTGCACCGTCTTACTTAACTCTAAAAACAGCGAGCATCCGCTTCATATCATCGGTCACCAGTGTAACACATCCCATTATAAGCTCTTTTCATCTTCTCTTCATCACATTCCCTGAGAACTATGCAGTGTCAGCTGCATGCACACAGAAAATACACTGACTATCATTAGACTATAGAGCTACTTAAGATACATCGATGGCAACCTCCATGCAGGAAAATATCCACAAGCCAGCGTTCACCGCCAGCCGCTCCACTTATCCCCACTTAAGGCCGGGGATTTCTTTTGCTGCAACGAACGCGCCGGCCGCAACTGTTCCACAAAGGAAGGTACCCCAGGCCATATCACTGAGAGTATAGTGAAGCGGGTAGCGGACCAGCGTGGCATAGTTTGTCAGGTCATAGAGGCCGTACATGATGAGGCCCAGGAATGCACCGCGACCGGCGGCCTCAGTCCACGACTCAGCGGGGCGCACAGCGAAGAACCATACACCGGCAATCATGAGTGCGTATACAGCAATGGCTGCGGGTATCCGAACCTGCAGCGGCTGACCCTGGAGTGCCGCGAACACCTGGCGATGATAAGCATCACGCATAGACAGCCATACAAAATCCATTGCTAACATGATGACGGCGACTGCGATGATAGCGGTAAGCATAGCGGGTTTCTCTGCTCTCTGCGTCTATTTCACGGGTCCCAAAATGCGACTGCGCGTCAGAGAGGAAGATGGCATCCACCGTGCGTCTTGAAGAGTACACGGGCGTTATTCAGAATAAGTTGCTGGCTGTTTGGCAGTCCCCCGACACTGCGACACCGTGGTTGCCGACGGAGTTCCTTCTGTCGCAGTATATCACGCGCATCCTTGTCACGGGGCGTGCATCACCGCTGTCTACAGCGATGACATCGGACCCGAGCTGGACGCAGATATGGCGTTCCCCTGGCGGGAAGGAATGGGCGTGTCTGCTGGGGATTCTGCAACATATGCCGGGGCCGGTGCTGCTTGTGATTGGTCCGGATATGCAGTTGACCGCGAAGCTTGTTGGTTCGCTACAGGGTGTGCGCTCTATGCCGACCGTGACCGTGGTTGTGCTGCGCTCTCCTGGCTTGACCGGCGGTGGCTGGGTAGGCGAGCCGGCTGACCAGGTATTCTTTCCTGTGATTGATGGTGCCACAACGCGCACGGCAGGCCTCGTGGCGGCCATGCAGGAGTGGTCGGGAAAGGCTGCGCCAAAATCACTGGACTTCAAGACGCTGCTGCCACAGTTGGCCGCACAGGGATACGCTCTTACGGTTGCGGATGGGACCTGGCACTGGTACAAACCGGCGGATTCGGAGCCGATGGCCACGCTGACGGTGACCCAGATTGCACGCCAGCTGCAGATTCTGGGGACAGTGTTGGAGAAGATACCGGTTTAGACATGCTGGATGGTATTTGCATTCGCGTTTGCGTTTGTATCTGTTGCCCCATTCCAGATAATCAGACAGATACGATTGTTCTCCTTGTCTAGATGACAGCTGTAGCAATTCTTGTTCTGATTTTCCTTACCACGGATACCCGTCTTAATTGCCTTACCAGTCTGGGCAGCAGTAACCACAGATGTAATGGAGCGCTGAATTGACGGGCCAGCGCGTGGGCACGTAATCTGAATACATCCGTATGTTGACAGTTGCTGTTGTAGCGCGGAGTTGTATTTCTTCAGAAGTTCCATCAGGTGCTGCTGACGAGTCTTAGAGCTGTAGAGCGCTGACATCTCTTCCTGCGTCACGACGAACACGAACGGCACTGTCTTGCGCTTATCCACTGCTTCATGCGTTGGCTGCAGCCCTTCGACATTCGTGTGGTGCAGCTTTGTCTTGCTGGCTCGCACCCGCCCCTTCCCATTTGCTGTAAGACGAGGCGCTGTATATGCAGCCTTCTTGTAGTCACAGTCTCCTTCCTCGAACCATTCAACGTATTCCTTAATGGCCTCTACATCACAGTAATGGAGTGGGCGTTCGTTAGGATTCAGATAGTCACCTGCGTACTCAAACGTATCACAGAACCGTGCTGTGAGCCCCTGTGCAGTAGCCGTTGTATTTCGCTTCCCCGCTGGGATTGCCTCGTATGACCCGCCGACATGGTCGCGCACAAGCCGCTTGGATGCACGCCAGAAACCCTTGATGAGAATTACGATGTGTTGCGTCGGTGCATGGGACATCTGCTCATCGATATCCTCAATGCGCGATGATGAGTTATGCTGCAGAGGGCTGCCCCATCCAAGTTCGGCAGATGCCTTTTCTATCCACTGAATCACCATGTCATCCCGTACACGCATAGGGAAGAATTTCTTGGTAGTGCCGACATAACGCTCGTTAAATGTTGAAAGCAGCTTCAGTACACTCTCGTATGAATCGAGTTCCGGCGCCAGCTTAATGCGACCCTCATTCAGCATTGTACGGAAACCCTTGTATTTTTCACTGGGTTGGAGCTTGACAACTGCAGCGCGCTCTCCCCAGCGCTTCAAATCATGCGTCACCGCCTCAGGTGTAGCGGAAATCTGGAGAATCTTGCGCCCCGTGGCTTCAACTTCTTCGATATCCAATAGCCCTGCCTCCTTGAAAACCTTGCTGACAATCATATCCTTCTCTGCTGCGATGTGGCATTCATCATCCACCACGAGTTTCGCGGTAGCCAGCACTTTCCGATTTGCCGGCAGGCTGCCACGGTGATACACATGCTTACCCAGAGATGGTAGCATATTGCGGGAAAACTGGCCTCGCCATTCACGGTCGTTCATGCCTGAACAAATCACCATCTGGTCCGTAAGAATTGTTGACAGTGCATCGCTGGCCGGAATGCCGATACCCAGGCGATACATGACCTCCAGTGCAACACCCGTCTTTCCTGCACCAGGCTGCGCCACTAACACCACTGCGGACTTGCCGTTTCGGAAGTGCTCAATGATTTGCGCGGCGGCCTCCTGCTGATTGTCGTAACTGAGCTGACGGCCGTTGCGCGCGGCGCGACGAGTTGCATGCCGATACTCCGTCGACAGGCGTTCCCGCTGCATCTCCAACTCATCATTCAGATGTTCAGCAGAAATCGGTGACGGGGTTGGTGATGGTGGCGGCGACGGTGGGCGGCAGTCCTTCTTCTTGGCGGCGTGTTCATCAAGGTGACTCTTCTGTTTGAAGACGCGCGAACATTTCTCACAGATATGCGTCATTTCTCTGCCTCTGTCTTGAATACCAGGGCGCGGGCTTTAGACGGTGTCAAATTTGTTACCGGATTCCGGTTACGCGTACATTGGAAAACGTCGCTTCAGCTGCTCCTCAAAGCCCTGATTCGTTATAATCAGACGCTTGGTGGCCATGCGAATATCGTCAATGAGCGTGCGTGCGGGTTTCTTCAGAGTCCGACATGCATACGCAATGGCCAGAGCCGCAGAACGATTGATGCCCATGTAGCAATGGATGTAGACCTGCGCCGTCGGGTTCTGTAGCGCGGACGCAATGTAGATACACAAGCGCTCCAGATGCTCGTCCAGAATTGGATAATCGTCGTCATCGTATGACTTCAGGTGCAGAAAGTGCTTCGCCTGGGCACCATAGCTGGATGAGCCATAACTCGAATCGCAGTTCACCACGTGCGTAATAGTGGTCATAAACTCGGCTCTATAGGTTTCACCTGCGGGGCCGAACCAAACTCGCGGAACAATTTCATATGCCATTGTGACTCTATACTAGGAGCATTAATAGATATCAACTTTGAGTACAATATTATGCATGCGCCCTGATGGTTTTACGGGGAGCTTCGGATACAAGAATGGTGGCGTGCGAAAGTAGCGTTGGAATGCATCTGCATCCATGTCACTCCATTGCCTACGATTCTCATAGTCGCTCATCTTGTCAATGATGTCGCGAAGCATGACGGCTATCTCATCGCGCGTGTATGCGACAAGTGAATGTTTGTAGGCATGCAGAAAGCCCTGGGTCACAAAGTACTTGTCACCGCCTTTCAGTACTAAGAATTCGTGATTTCCATAACGGTTGTCTTTATGAAGCCGGAGCATCGTCTTGCGGTCATTGTAATCATGCAAGAAGCTCAGGGTGTGACCCTTATCCAGAAGACCAAGAAGCGCCGGAATATCAATTGCGGTTACAAGCTTGTAGTCGCCAAACTCTTTCTCAGGTATCTTCAATGCTTCTAACACCCACCATGCGTGTACTCCACATGTACCAGTGGCGGGGTCCCAATCATCATCCTTCTTCTTATGACTGAAGTGGGCCTTGAGCCACTGACTATATCGTGCAGCAGTGAGCTTTGTTCGGATATCTTTTTCGGTAAACATGTCCCCCCCCTACTAGAGCTGTGTGTGTTTGACATACATAACTGTGTAAGTATACGTCAAATACAATAGATGTGTTATAGCTGCGCTATTTAGAAGAAGCCACCCTGCTGCTTGCGGGTGCCGGAGCGGTGCTTCTTGAAGAGGCGGAAGGTACCCTTGCGAGCCTTGTAACCCTTACGTGTGAGGAACTTGAGGGCCTTCTTGCCGGCCATCATCTTGCGACGGCTGACGATGCGACCGTGCTTGTTCTGGACGAGGTCCTTCTTCTCGAGCCCACCGGAGGTGTGCTTGGCAGTACCGTGGAAAACCTGGGCCTTAGAACCGACTGTCATCATCTCGGGCATCTTATACACTGGGCCGCGATTTTCGGCTGTGGGTCGCTTCGACTTAAGCAACCGCAGCATCCCTTGGTAAGAGATATGTGCGATTTTGCAGTAGCCACGTATGCGGTATACGACGCAGATATCGAGGACTTCGTAAAATACTACAGAGGGCAGGGTGTCAGTCGTATATATATGTATGTCGGGCGGTCGTATATTCCTAAAACTGCTCCTCAAGGGGCAGACGTGGAGTATATTTCCTGGGGTACCGGGACTGCTCAGGATGCAGAGACGGATGCGCGAGCTCGCGTTGCATCGCAACATGGCTGGTTTGCATGGGTTTCAGGGGAAGAACGATACTATATTGCTCGAACGATTACAATGGCAGAATATCTGGCGACTGTAACCCCCTCCTTTGATGCGGTACGCGTTCAGGCGCATCTGGCACAAATAAAGGAGTCGGGAGAGATTGAATATTGCAAAGATGGGCTACCGTGGTCTACTGCGGAGAAGGCCGGTACCATTAGCCGAGGTGTGCATGGCGCAGGTGGTGCTATACTAGACTCAGGGGTTGCCAAAAAAATGCATATACTCTATGGAGAAGAGGCCAGAAAACTTGCAGGTACTTTGTACACGTTGCCAGCCTGCAAAAGTTGATGGGGGTGTACTAGGTCGCTGCCACCAACTACCAACGACGTAGGAACAAGAGAAAATGGCTACCAAAGAGAAGGCTATCAAGATGACATACATTAAGAATGACAAGGGTCTCTTTGTCTGCCCTACATGCGGGGAGACAAAGGCACGCCAGAATACGATGTTCTATCATATGAAGAAGCACGCGGGAGATTTCAACCATGCATGCACGCAATGTGACGCCAAGTTCATTCAGAAGAGTGGGCTCATGCAGCATATGATGCAGGCACACCCCACCGGAAC
>JACCDY011197837.1_pt1 | contig 26920 bp, 23 predicted proteins | sample 7446391 | NCBI WGS metagenome assembly JACCDY01 (sample SAMN15323451, study PRJNA562643) | freshwater metagenome | isolation source: river surface water | place: USA:Blue River Watershed | collected 2017-08-18 | reverse complement strand
TCGAACAACGTCGGTGACATGGCGATCAAGGATGGTCGCTTCGAGATCGTGGCCTTGGCGGATTACTTTCAGGATGCGGTTGATCGTCAGGGTGAGAAATTCAAGGTGCCGGCCGAGCGGAGGTTCACGGGGGTCGATTGTTTCCGCAAGATGATCGCGGCTGGTGGCATCGACATCGCTGCGGTGTTGTCGCCGCCGTATTTCCATCCCGAGCAGGTTGAGGCTGCGGTCGAGGCCGGTTTGCACGTCTGGTTGGCGAAGCCGATTGCCGTGGATGCACCGGGTGTCGCGCGCATCGAGGCGGCGGCCAAAAAGGCGGCGGCCAAGGAGCGGTGTGTGCTGGTCGATTTTCAGACGCGGGCGTTTCCGAACTACCACGAGGCGGCCCGGCGCGTTGCTGCCGGCGATCTCGGTTTGTTGGGGTGGGGTGAGATCGAGGGGACTTGTCCGGCGTTTGAATTGCGAGTGCCGGATGCCGGGCCGGAATCGCGCTTGAAGAACTGGCTGCAGTGGAAGGACCTGTGCGGCGAATCGTTGATCGAATTCAGCATTCACGCGATCGACATGGCCAGCCTGATGATCGGGCGGCCGCCGGTATCGGCGACCGGTTACTGCGGGCGCTACCTGCTCGATCACCTGCCCGAACCGCGGACGGGTGACGTCAAGGACCACTGGGTGGCGACCTTCGACTACGGCGACAACCTGAAGGTGATGTTCCGCGGCAAACGCTTCGACGGCCATGGCTTGGAAAATCACCACGGCATCTACGTCAAGCTGCACGGCAGCCTCGGCAGTTTGACCGCCGATTATTCGGGTGAGGTCATGATGCTGGGAGCGAAACGGTTCTATGGTGACCGCTACATGAAGGAGCAGGGCTTCGAGCTGACCAAGGACAACAAGTTCCGCGGTCTCTACAACAAGGGCATCACCGCGAACTGGAACACGTTTTACAACAACATCACCAAGGGCGACTTCAGCCAGGCTACCGTGGCGCCGAGCGCGCAGAGCCATTACCTTGCGCTGCTGGCGCGCGAGGCGTGCTACCTTGGAGGCACTCCCGTCACTTGGGATGAGGTGGTGAAGTCCGACAAGGTGATGAGCTTTGACACCAGCGGACTGAAAAAATGAGCCGCGCATTCCGATTTGTCGCTTGCTTGCTCGGCATGGTTCTTGCGGCCGGCTTGTCCGCTGCGCAGCCGGAGTCCGGCCGCTGGTCCGCTGAGCGGGCCAATCAATGGCATGAGCGCCAGCCATGGTTGGTCGGCTGCAATTTCACCCCGTCGACCGCCATCAATCAGCTCGAGATGTGGCAGGCCGACACCTTCGATCCGGAGACGATCGATCGCGAACTCGGCTGGGCCGCCGGGCTCGGCATGAACACGGTGCGCGTTTACCTGCACGACTTGTTGTGGGAGCAGGATGCGGAAGGGTTTCTTGGCCGCGTCGATCGTTTCCTGACGATTGCCGACAAGCATGGCATCCGCCCGATGCTGGTGCTGTGCGACGCCTGTTGGGATCCGCAACCGAAGCTCGGCCGCCAACCGGAACCACGGCCGCACATCCACAACTCCGGCTGGCTGCAGTCGCCACACATCGAGGTGCTGCGCGATCCGGCGCGGCACGACTCGCTCGAGGGCTATGTCAAGGGGGTGATCGGCCGCTTCAAGGCGGACCCACGGGTGCTTGCCTGGGACCTCTACAACGAGCCCGGCAATGCCGGGGCAGGCGATGGCATGACCGATGAGCAGAAGGAAGAGAAGTCGCTGTTGTTGATGCGCAAGATCTTCGCTTGGGCGCGCGAGGTGAATCCGAGCCAGCCGCTGACGGCGGCGGTCTGGCACAAGGATTGGTCCGGCGACCAGGTGCCGGCGATCAACCGGTTCATGCTGGAGAACTCCGATGTGATTTCATTCCACAACTACGAGAACCTCGAAAAGGCGACGGCGCGCGTCGAATCCCTGCTGCCGCTCGGTCGGCCGATCCTTTGCTCGGAATACCTGGCCCGCGGTTCGGGCAGTACTTTCGAATCCCTGCTGCCGCTGTTCAAGAAGCACCGGATTGGTGCCATTAACTGGGGATTGGTCGCGGGCAAGATCCAGACGCAATACCCGTGGTCGTCGTGGAAAAAGCCGATGACCGCCGAGCCGGCGCTGTGGCATCATGACATCCTGCGGCCGGATGGCCGCCCGTTCCGCCAGGAAGAAGTGGATCTGCTGCGCTCGCTGACTGGGCGAGGCCAGCGCTGAGCTGCCGCGTTCAAGCGAGCGCTGCCGCAACGTCATTCAACGACTTGAGCACGCGTTCTGCGGGCGAAAAATCGAGGCACGAAGTCACCCGGTTGGGAATCGCCCAGACGCGCATGCCGGCCGTTTTGGCAGACATCACACCGTTGAGCGAATCCTCGATGACCAGGCAGGCGGCCGGCTCCAGTTGCAAGCGGCGCGCGGCTTCCAGATACAAGTCCGGTGCCGGTTTGATCCGCGGGGCATCGCCGCGGCAGACGACCGTGGCAAAGCGGTCGAGCAAGCCGATGCGCTCGAGCCAGCCGTCGACCCAGTGGTGGGATGAGCTGGACACCACCGCACACGGGATACCGGCGGCCTGCAGTTGGTCGAGCAGTGCGCTGGCGCCGGGCATTTCGCCGGCGTCGTCGAGTTCGCGGCGGATCTCCACTTGTCGGCGCGTGTCCAGATCGTGCCAGTCGAAGGCGTTGCCGGTGAGTTGTTCGAGGTGGGCCTTCGGTGACCAGGTGTCGAAATCCGACCCGATGCAGCGCGTGTAGAGTTCCAGTGGCAGCGGATGCCCGTGGGCTTCGAAAGTGCGGCGCCACGCTTCGTAGATCGCCCATTCGGTGTCGACCAGGACACCATCGAAATCGAAGAGCACCGCACGCATGGCGATGCCATCGCCCCGATTGGCGGCAGCGGCAAGTGGTTTCGCGCCTCGGCTGTCGGTCATGCCGTGGGCAGGGCGGGTGGCAGGTCGCTGAGCTTCTGACTGCGTGGCAGTGGTTCACCGCCGCGTTGGAGAAACTCCAGGTAGAGTTGCTTCTGCAGGTGATGCCATGAGAAGATCACTACCGGCATCAGCAGGAAACCGCCGATGTAGCAGGTGACAATCATGATGAGCCCCAACGCGATTCCCAGTCCGAACAGGAACAGGAAGACCATGACCATCTCGCGCCACATCAGTGCGATGAACTGGCGGACGAAGCCGAGGCGGAAGGCGGGGAAGAAATCCTGGGCGAAGATGGCGGAGATCGAGAGCGGGATGGCGATCAGGTTGGCCAGCAGGATCACCGCCATGTAGAGCAGGATGCCTCCACCGATCAGCAGACCGCCCAGCAGTTCCTGGCCGTTGGCGTTTGCGCTTGCTGCCATCAGGATGCCGAACATCAGGATGAAGACGAAGGGCATGATCAACAGGCTGGTGGCCAGCTGAACCAGGAATGGCCAGAGCCCGCGCGACAGGTATTTGGTGAAGTGTTGGAAATCGAGCAGCGGTGCCTGCGCGGGATCCTCATGGTCGCCGCGGCTCCACAACACGGTGAGGATCCAGCCGGCGAGGACCAACTGCCCGACCACCGGGATCAGCACGCAGACCGCGCCGAGCAACAGGTTGGTCTTCCATTTCTCAGGCTTGAAGAAGTCTTCGATCGAGGCGCGGTAATTCATGATGCGGATGGTGTTGGCGGCCAGTCGGGGTCCTGTTGTCGCAGGGCTTCATACAAAACGATGGCTACCGCCGTCGAGAGATTGAGGCTGCGGGTGCCGCCCGGGGCCATCGGAATGCGCAGTGCGCGGTCTCCGGCTTCCAACACCAGTGGTTCCGGCAGTCCTTTGGTTTCACGGCCGAATACCAGATAATCGCCTTTTTCAAAGCGGCTGGTCCACGGCGAGGCGCTCGCCTTGGTGCTCAGCCACCAGAAGCGCGCCGTTTCGCCTGCCGCCTGCCTCAATGCCTCAAGTGAGGGCCAGACCCGCAGATCGACGTCCTGCCAGTAGTCGAGCCCGGTGCGGCGCACGTGTTTGTCGTCCAATGAGAACCCCAGCGGTTCGACCAGATGGAGGGTTGATCCGGTGGCCAGTGCCAAGCGGCCTGCCGCACCCGCGTTGTGCGGGATTTCCGGTTCGACGAGGACGATGTGGAACATGGTGCTCAGCTGGGTTCCGGCCGTCTGGCCATCGTCAGCGACAGCCCGAGCACGCCGATGAAGATCAGGTAGCAGGCCAGCAACTCGAGGTAGCTCTTGCAGATTTCCGGCACCGCCGGCGAAAATGCCGGCCCGAGTGCGGCCTTCCAGAATGTCGGGCTGCCCATCAGGATATTGAAGACGTAGTTGATCAAGAGGGCGGCGGCGATCAGTCCGGCACCGGCGTGGTTGCCCAAGCGGCTGAAGAAGTCGATGGCCACACGGCGGTGACGCAGGGCGATGATCAGGGCGACCAGCAGCAAGCCGGCGACCAGCAGGCTCTCCGGGAAGCGCCAGCCGAGGATGCCCGAGACGAAGTCCTCGATCTCACCGACCAGGGCGGCGATCAAACCGAGCCCCAGGATGTGGCTGATCGGGCGATAACGTCCGGCGTGGGCGCCGGCACCGAGGATCACCACTGCGGAGGCCGCCAACAGCAGCGCCTGCAGCATTTCGACCGTTGCGCTTTCGACGGGCGCCGCCGAGCGATTCGGCAGCCACGCCGGCAACAGGATCGCCAGACAGCCTGCCGAGATCAGCAGCATCCGGATCAGAATGCTCCGCCACGACGGTCGCGGGCGGGAGGATGGCGAATGGTCCGGCATCGGCCGCTGCCTAGCTCTTTCAGGCGGCGCTGGCAAGAGCGTGCTGTTGGATTTGGCTGCCGATTGGTGGATCTTTCATAAAAATCTTCTTGCCGGGAACGAGACTTTTCTGAGACTTGCGAAATCACTCCCGCTCATATCCATGATTCAAAAAATCTCCCACCGCAGCCGATTCGTGGCCTTCGCCACGCTTTCCACCCTCGTCCTGTCCTCTCCATCGGTGTTTGCTGCCGATAGCTTGCTCAAGCGTTGGGTCATCGATGGTGGTGGCACCATGTTCTTCATCGGTGGCGCCGTGGTCGCCTACATCGCCCTGTCGGCCTACAACTTCATGGCCCTCACCAAGGCGAAGTTCTGCCCGGACGACCTCAAGGCGATCCTGCTCGACCACATGGCCAATTGCCGCGTGCGCTCCGCCATCGAAGTGGCCGCGACCCATCCATCCTACCTCGGCCGCCTGGTCGCCTACTCCTTCCCCAACATCGACGCCACCCAGCCCGAAGACCTCGGCCGCGACAAGGTGGAGGACGCGATGGCCGATTTCACCACCAACGAACACCGCAAGATGTTCTCGTGGATCAACTACATCTCGGTGACCGGACAGACCGCTCCGATGCTCGGACTGCTCGGTACCGTTATCGGTATGGTGAGCGCGTTCGGCACCCTGAAGAGCAGCGGCAGCGCCGACCCCGGCGCACTGGCCGGTGACATCTCGGTCGCCCTTCTGACCACCCTGTGGGGTCTGATCACCGCGATTCCCTGTATCATCACCTTCTACATCCTGAAAAACCGCTTCGCCGGCCTGGTCGCCGAGTGCGTGCACACCTCCGAGGAACTGCTCAACGCGGCGATCGCCACGGTGAATGCCGACACCCTCTACGCGAAGATCCCCGAAGGCATCGCGGAATAAGTGGTCTTTGCCAGCCGGCCGGGCTGCCGTCCCCCACGGGGTGGCGTCCGGTCAGCCAGCTTGATCCTTGTGCCGATCTGTAGTATCTTTCCAGACCACCCCCAACCCGCGAAACCCCAATGTCCAAATCCAAGCTCCGCCAAGCGACCTCCGGGGATGACGACGAATGCGCCTTGGACATGTCGCCGATGATCGACATGGTCTTCCTGCTGCTCATCTTCTTCATCGTCAATGCGACCGCCATCATCGTGAAGACCGACCCGAAGGTCGATCCTCCGAAGGCGGCCAACTCGCTCACCCAGAAGGTGGCGGATGGCCGGATTGTGGTGAACATCCACGAGGATGGCACCTTCACTGCCGAGGATTTCAACGTGGTCCTGCCCAACGAGGATGCGATCCGGGTCATGGTCGAAAAGGCGCGCAAGGAATGCGAGAGCGTCGGTTTCGACCCGCGTCTGCACCTCCGGGGTGACAAGGATGCGGTCTTCAAGCACGGCCGCACGGCAATCCGCGCCGCTGCCGCCGCCGGGGTGACCAAGGTCGTCTTCGGCGTGTTCCCACGATAATCATTCATTCAGTCACCGCCAAACACCCGCCATGGCCCGCCACAAGAAACAACAAGTCGCCCCTGAACCGGATCCAGCGTTGGACATCTCCTCGCTGATCGACGTCTGCTTCCTGTTGCTCATCTATTTCATCGTCACTTCGACGATTCAGCCGCGCGAACAGGACCTCAGTCTGGCGCTGCCGGGCATGAGCACCAACCAGGCCGAGCAGCCCGACATCGAACCGTTCCTGATCAGCGTCGATGCAACCGGAGCGGTTTCCACCGGTCTGGGTGCCGAGCAGGTCACCCTGGACACCGACATGGGCATCCGCGAGTTGCCCTTGCTCAAGGCCCAGCTCGAGCTCTATGCCAGCGGGGTGAAGGCGGCCAACCAGCAGCCGCTGGTGCAGATTTACGCCAATGGCGAGGCCACCCAGCAGCGCGTCATCGACGTGCTCAACGCGCTGGCCGGCGTGGGAATCAGCGCAGTGACCTTCACCGACCTGCTTGACGAGTGAGGAAATCCCGCCCCGGAAAATCCCGAGTCGGGGCGTTTCCTCTTGAAGCATGCGGGGCTCGGTGTTTGATCTTCTGTTGCTCCCGGCATTTCGTTTTTCCATCCATTTTCATCATCCACAACCCGAAGAAATCATGAGCCTCCGCCGATTCACCGCACTGATGGCAAGCGCCGTCTGCGCCATCCAGCTGACCGTATCCTCGCCCGCATCCGGCCAGGAGCTGGGCGAGCTGATTGACCAGAGCATCAACCTGATGCAGCAGCAGAACTGGGCGGCGGCGCTCAAGATCAGCGAGGACATCGTCAAGGATCATGGCGGCAATGCCGAAGACACCTACGGGCCGCGCTTCGGTGGTGTGTATTTCCGCAAGGGTGTCTGTGAATTGAAGCTCAAGAAGTGGGATGCGGCGATCTCTTCGTTCGAGATCTGTTACAAGAACTTCGCGAACAAGCCGGGCAATGATGGCAATACCAACCCCTTCCACAAGACCTGTCTGTTGCAGTGGGCGGAGGCGGCGATGGGCAAGAAAGACTGGCAGCAGGCGCTGGATCTGTTCGACAAGTTCATCAAGGAGCGCGACCGCGAGAAGGACCGCTACTCGCAGGGGCCGTTCTTCACCAGCCTGGCGATTTGCCACTACAACCTGGGTGATTTCGTCAAGGGTAACGAGAATTTCGAGATCGTGATCCAGAACCAGGAGAAGTTCCGGGTTTCCGATGCGATGTTGATCAATGTCTTCCGCTATCTCGCTGAAGCCGCATTGCGTGAGGAAGGCAAGGAGCAGGCGCTGCTCGACTTCATCAAGAAGAACCGCGGTGCGGTGAACATTGATGCCTTCGACATGTATCCGTTCGCGCCGGCATTCATCAAGATGGCCAACGACGCGCTGAAATCCGAGCGGCCGCGTGCGGCGGTCGAGCTCTACATGCTGGTTCCTGGCACCGAGCTTGCCCTGGCTGATGCCAAGGACAAGATGCAGGATCTCGGGTTGCTGCCGCGCATGCGCATCAGCGGTGGCGAAACCCTGATCAAGAAGCAGCTGGAGAGCGGTATCGAGCAACTCGAGAAGTCCGTGACCAGCGACCAGAACGTCGAAATGATCAAGTTGTCCGCGGCGGCCTTCCTGCACGAACAGCATAGCAACTTGCCCGGTGCCTTCGCTGCCTTCCGCCTGCTCGAGGAGTTCTATCCGAATGCCCAGAACCGCGAGGACAACCTGTTCAACCTCGCCCGCCTGGCATTTGCGGTGGATGCCAGCATCAACAGCCTGCAGTATGCGCAGCGCTTCCTCGACACCTTCCCGCAATCACCCAAGGTGCCGGTGGTCCGCCGCTTGATGCTCTCGAGTCTGTTTGTCCAAGGGAAATACGAGGAATGCATCGAGATCGCCAACGAGATCATCGGTGGCCTGCCCAAGCCCAGCCCGCAGCATGACATCTGTCTCCACGTGCTCGGCGGTTCGTATTACTACACCGGCCAATACGATCTGGCGGCGCCGCATCTCGAGAAGCACGTCACCGATTACCAGAACAGCGACTCGAAGGTGGCCGCTGCGTATTTCCATGGTTCCAACTACTACCGCCTGGGTGATTACCAGAAGGCCGGTGAGTTGCTCGATGCCTTCATCGGGAAATACCCCAACGGCAGTGAGAACGCCTACCTGCCCTTCGCTTTGCTCGACCGCGCGAACTGCTTCTTCATGACCGATCAGAACGAGCCGGCGCTGGCGAAGTGCGACCTGCTCATCAAGGACTTCCCCGAGTGCAACATCCTGGATCAGGCCCACCTGCTGCGCGGCAACATTCTGATGTCGATGGACAATCTGGTCGATGCCGAGGGCGCCTATCAACAGGGCCTGCGGATTGCCGAGCGCAACGGTTCGCCATTCTGCGCCGAGGCGATCTATCACTTGCTTGGATTGCTGATCAAGGAGAGCGGCGAGGGCAAGCCGCTCAAGCGCCTGGAGGAAGCGATCGCTTATGTCGACAAGTTCTGGAAGCAATTCGCCGAGGACTCCCCGGGCTATGCCCGTGAGATCGCGGTGCTGCAGATGCCAATCCTCGAGCAGGCGGACCGCCTCGACGAGGGTGTTGAGCGCCTGCGCAAGATCATCGTCGAGATGGCCAACGAGGATCCGACCGGTGGCGGTATCGAAGACAAGCTCGACGCCTACACCGAAGGCTACATGAAGAAGCACACGCCGGATCAGGCCAAGGCTCACTTCCTCGCCTTTGACGGAATTCCCAAGGAGGCCAAGGCGGTCAACGCGCTGCTGCTGGTCAAGGTGATCGGCATCTATGGCGACGTGGCCAAGGAGGCGCAGAAGAAGAAGGATGAGTCTGCCGAACAGGCGGCGACCAACATGGTCAAGGCGCTCTTCGAGCGGCTCAAGCAGGACTACGACGTCAAGGAGCTCACCCCTTCGGTGCTGGTCAAGGTGGGCGACTACCTGCGTCTGAAGACCGCGACGCCGCGTGAGGCGCTGCGTTTCTACAACGAGATCCTCGAGCGCAAGGACAAGGCGAACGAGTTCCCCGCCTTGCTCGGACGCGCCGACATCAACGGCAACTCGACGATCGCTGCCGACATCGATCAGGCCTTGGCCGACTTCCAGAAGATCTACGACTCCACCGAGAAGAAGAACGAGAAGGAATTCGCCTTGTTCCGGATGATCGAGCTGCTGATGGCCAAGAAGGACTACGAGAAGGTCAGCGAGCGCTGCCGCCAGTTCCTCGACAAGGACAGCGGTTTCCAGAAATCCCGTCAGGCGCCGGTCGTCGGCTTGTTCACCGCGCAGGCCTTCGAGGGCCGCAAGATGACCGAGGATGCGATCGCCATGTATGCCAAGGTCTGGGCGACCCACAAGGGTGCGATCAAGGCCGCCGCCCCGGCGATGAAGCGCTACATGGAATTGCTCTGGGAGCGCAACAACCCGGCACCCGTGCCGGCCGCGCCAGGGCAGTATGGCGACCGTCAGTCCGCCTACATTGCCGGCGCGACCTGGATCCAGCAGACGACAGTCATCCGCGACCGCATGAACGAAGAGGACCGCGCGCTGTGGGAGCAGGTGGATGCCTTGGCCAAGCAGTATGCGGCCAACCCGAACATCAAGAACCTTGAGCAACTCGAGCGGGAGAAGAAGCCGCGTTGATCCGCCAGTCAGCAACCCGCACACCCATTGACCCGACCATGAAAGCATCACTTTTCGGCAGCATCATCCTCTCGCTCGCGCTCGCCATGACGGCGACGGCCCAGAACTTCAAACTGAAGGCTCAGGCGGCCGCGGTGATCAAGGACGAGGAAGGCAAGCCCACTCCGCGTCAGATCTGGATCCTTGCCGCCAGCGACAAGGAGATGGGTTACCTTGAGTCACCCGAAGATGCCGAGTTCCAGCGGGTCCCGATGAGCCAGGTCCTTTCGGTGTATTTCTTCGAGAGTGAGGATTTCAAGAAGGCGGTCGATCTGTTCGAGGCCCGCAAATACAAGGAAGCGAAGGATCTGTTCGAGCAGATTCAGAAGACTCATGAGCCGGTGGCCTCGATCAAGAACAACCCCGGCGCGATCGCGCAGTATTACAAGACCGAGTGCCTGCGCAAGGAGCTCGACCTTTCGAACATGGCCAAGGAAGCCTCGCGCATCAAGACGGACACGCTGACCTATGAGCTGATGCAGAAGCAGATTTCGCTCTATCCGGTGTGGTCGGCGGTTGGCGCCCGCGAGTGGCTGAAGGCCGAGGAGTTGATCAAGCCGTTTGAGAAGCAGAAGGTTCCCGGGTTCATGCGTGCCCAGCTCAGTTATTGTCATGGTCGCACTCTCGAGGGGCTCGAGCGCCCGCAGGAGGCCTTGTTGGCCTATCAGACCGCCTTGGTTGCCGATTCCGGTGCGTCCGAAGTGGTGGTGCGTGAATCCGCGCTGCGGATCCTTGAGATCCTGCACAACGACGAATCGGTCAAGGAGGCGGTCAAAGCCTACGACGCCAGCAAGGGCGAGATCATGACTGCTGGCTATGGCAAGGTGCTCGAGGGTGCCGGTGTGGCCAGCTTGTTCGAGTTGGTGCTGGGCGGTGGAACCACGCTGCCGTCGAAATACAAGTACTTCATCAAGTACAAGCTCGATCCCAACAAGGAAGAGGGCGACGAACCGAAGAAGGTCGAGAAGAAGGAAGAGTAAGCGTGAGGCTTGCCGCGTGCAATGAACGCGGACAGCGGTCATGGCGGCAGCCGGGCCTTGAGCCATTCGAGAGCGTGTTGCGCCCCTTGGTCAGGTGACAAGCGGTTGCGGTGTCCTGCTTGTGGCAGGTCGAAGCGGGTTTTCGGCTGACCCTGCACCTTGGCTTCGCGGGATCAGGCCGGCATCATGAATTCAAGCAGGCTGGCCAGCTTGTCGCGCATTTTCGCGCGCGTCACGATGGCGTCGATCAAGCCGTGCTCCATCATGAATTCGGCGGTCTGGAATCCGGGAGGCAGGTTCTGGTGGGTGGTTTCCTTGACGACGCGCGGACCGGCGAAGCCGATCATGCATTTGGGCTCGGCCAGGTTGACGTCGCCGACCGTGGCGAATGAGGCAGTGACGCCGCCGGTCGTCGGGTGGGTCATCACCGAGATGTATGGAAGTTTGGCTTCGGCGAGGCGCGACAACGCGCCGCAGGTCTTGGCCATCTGCATCAGTGAGAGCATGCCTTCCTGCATGCGCGCGCCGGACGAGGCGGAGATGATGATCATGCCGCGTTTTTCCGCGATGGCGGTTTCGATGGCGCGGGTGATTTTCTCGCCGACGACCGACCCCATCGAGCCGGCGAAGAACTTGAAGTCCATCACGGCGATCATCGCCTTGTTGCCGCCGATGCTGAGGCGGCCGGAGACGACGGCATCGGACAATTCGGTCTTCTCGCGCAGGCTGGCGGTCTTCTGTTCGTAGCCTTTGAAGCCGAGCGGATTGGCCGAGATCAGGTCGGCGTCGCATTCCTCGAAGCTGCCCTCATCGGCGAGTAGGGCGATGCGCTCGCGGGAGCCGAGCAGGAAGTGATGGCCGCAGTGGTGGCAGACCTGCAGGTGCTGCTGGAGCTCCAGATTGTGGATCATCGCCTGACAGTCCGGGCATTTGTTCCATTGCCCCTCGGGCATGTCATCACGGCGACTCAGGCTGCGCAGGCTCGGTTTATCGAAGATACCCATGGTGGTAGATAGGAAAGGGATCGTGCCGGGCAAACCCGGCAGGCATCCAGCCTAAGCGGACCGCCGGGGCCAGACAACCTCCTTTTACAGGGAGCGGCACGGGTTAGAGCGCGCTTTAGGGTTGCCAATAGTGGACAGGTTGGTCATCAATGGCCACCGATTCCTAAGGACTTCCTGATTTTCCATGCCTCTTCGACAATTTCTCGTCCTCAGTTCGATCCTGCTTTTGTCCTGGTTGGCGCTGGCCTTCCAGCACCAACCGGCATCGCCGGCGATGCGTTCGGCGCAGAAGCCGGCGCCGCTGCTGCCCTTGGCGGGCGAGAGGTCTGAGGAAAGCGACGGTCTGGCGGTTTCGGTCTCGCCCTGAGCAGCGGATTGCTGTAGGCAACGTTTTCTATGTCTGAAAAGCCGATCATTTGTGACACCAAGCCGCTTGGCCTCGAGGTTGAGCCCGGCACGTATTTCTGGTGTGCCTGTGGCCGTTCCGGTCATCCGCCGTTCTGCGACGGCTCGCACAAGGGCACCGGCCTGCAGCCGGTCAGGTATGAGGTGACGGAGAAGAAGAAAATCTTCTGGTGCCAGTGCAAGCACAGCCACAACCCGCCGCTGTGCGATGGATCCCACAAGTCGCTGGAAGCGACGGACTGAGCAGCGGGCATCTTGATGCTACCCGGCCTGTTGCGTAGTTCGGGTGGCTGCGCGTGAACATCGTTTCTCAGCAGGATTCCGGTGAACAACTCCCTCACAAACGCCCTGCATGCCATTGCGTTGTCGGCTTATGCCTACATGGCGTGGCAAGGACATCTGGCGGGCCGCGATCACTACAGCTGTTGGGTGGTGTTGGCTTTCGTGAGCATCCTGATCGCCAAGTTGCTGGGCGTGCTGGCGCATGTGCCCGCGATTGAAAACCACCGGGTCCGTCATAACCTGGTGTGGATCCTGATCAGCATCGTGTTCGTGTTCATGAATGGCCTGTTGCTGATGGCGATCCACCCGCCGCCGTGGGTGCTTGCCTTCGGTGTGGGTGTCAGTCTGGTGATGGCGGTGGCTTACGTGCGCACTTTGTTCACCGGCACCGGCTCCTTCGGATTGCTGGCGCTGGCCCTGATCGTGGTGTTGCTGATGTGTGCGGTGTTGACGCAGGGCGAGTTGCGCCTTGCTTGGTCATGCATGGTGGCCTCGAATATCCTGTGGATCGCGCTGGAGCGGGTGTCTTGGTTGCGGGAGCGCAAGCTCCACAACGACATCTACCATTTCGCGCTGATCGCCAGCACCTGGTTGCTTTACGATTCGGTGGCCACCGGCTTGTGGGACGCGAAGCACCCGTCGACGCGCGTGGGGAATCCGGCGAGCGGGATCTTCAGTGGGGCGGAAAGCGGGGCGCCTGCCGGCGACGGCTCGTCCGGGTGAGCAGGCGCCGCAGCCGATCACGCGCGGCTTTGACAATCGCGGCGGGCGCGGCTAGCACCATTCCATGCGCACCCTGATCAAGCATGTCCTGAAACGCGAGCAAGCGGCCGATGATCTGGAGGTGGGCGGCTGGGTGCGGACGCGGCGCGATTCCAAGGCGTTCTCCTTCCTTGAGCTCAACGACGGTTCCTGCCTGGCCAACCTGCAGGTGATTGTGGACGAGGGGATTCCCGGGCACGAGTTGGTGGGAAGGATGGCAACCGGAGCTTCGGTGCAGGTGCGCGGGCGGCTCATCGAATCGCCGGCGGCCGGGCAGAAGTGGGAACTGCAGGCGACCGAGATCCGCTTGGTGGGCGCGGCGGCGGAGGATTATCCGCTGCAGAAAAAAGGCCATAGCCAGGAGTTCCTGCGCAGCATCGCGCACCTGCGGCCGCGCACCAACCTGTATGGCGCGGTGTTCCGCACGCGCAGCCGGATGGCTTATGCCATCCATCGATTCTTCCAGGAGCGCGACTTCATTTATGTGCACACGCCGATCATCACCGCCAGCGACTGCGAAGGGGCGGGCGAGATGTTCCGCGTGACCACCTTGGCCGATGACAAGGCGTCGCGGGTGGCGGAGGACTTTTTCGGCAAGCGCGCGTTTCTAACTGTATCTGGTCAGTTGGAGGGCGAGGCCTTCGCTTGCGCGTTGTCGAACATCTACACCTTCGGGCCGACCTTCCGTGCGGAGAATTCGAACACCTCGCGGCATGCGGCGGAGTTCTGGATGATCGAGCCGGAGATGGCCTTCTGCGACCTGCAGGGCGACATGGATCTGGCGGAAGCGATGGTGAAGTTCCTGGTCACGCAAATGCTGGAAAACCACGACGGTGATCTGGAGATCTTCGCGAAGTTCGTCGACAAGGGTTTGCGCGAGCGCTTGGAGTTTGTTGCCTCGCGGCCGTTCGAGCGGGTCAGCTACACGGAAGCGGTGGAGTTGCTGAAGGCCAGTGGCGAAGCTTTCGAATACCCGGTGGAATACGGGCTTAACCTGCAGTCCGAGCACGAGCGCTGGCTGACCGAAAAACACTTCAAGTGTCCCGTGACCGTTTACAACTACCCGAAGGAGATCAAGCCGTTCTACATGCGCCTGAATGACGACGGCAGGACCGTCACCGCGATGGATGTGCTGGTGCCCGGCATCGGCGAGATCATCGGTGGCAGCCAGCGGGAGGAGCGGCTCGATGTGCTGTTGGCCAATTTCGAAAAACACGGACTGAGCGCCGAGACCTACGGTTGGTATGCTGACCTTCGCAAATACGGCACCGTGTCGCATGCCGGTTTCGGGCTCGGCTTCGAGCGACTGCTCATGTTCGTCACCGGCATGGGCAACATCCGCGATGTGATTCCCTTTGCCCGCACGCCCGGGCATTGTGAGTTTTAGCACGAGCGGAGTTCGTGAGTCCCTCCTTATTGGTAGGGACGAGCGGCTTGTCACGCCGTAGCCTTGGCGAAGGCGGAGCCCGCTCGTCCGTGGTGATCTCCATCCGGATCGTGAATGAGTGGATTCTGTGCGGCGGGCTAGTGATCCCGTGAATGGTTTTTGCTCCCCTCGGCTGGTTGTGGGAATGAGGGCAAAACTCGTTCCGCTTACAGCAATATTCGGGTAATGACATAGGCGGCTAGCGCTATGAGGAGCACCATTAAGAATGCGTGTAGCGAGCTTTTCATCACCGTGCTTTTGATTGTGGGATGCCAATCATGCCTTTCTAGGGGTTGCGTCTGTTTTTAGCTATTTCTGATATCGTGTTCCAGCTTTCCTTCTTTCCTTATCAATCCCTCCGGATGAAAGAATTTTGAATGAGGAAAGCAGGAAAGCAGGAAGGCGTAGGGCAAGAGAGAGGGTGTCGTCGCTGCACTGGGTCAACCCGCTGCCTGCTGTTCCAAGGCGCGATCACTTCGATCGAGTCCCTCTTCTTCCCCTTGCCGCCCGCCGCATTCCCATGTTAGCCTCCATCGATGCTGCATCGATTCGCCACGTATGAGGAAGCGGCTTTGTTCGTTTCGATGAAGCGTGACGAGGGGTATTTCGCGGAGATTCTGCACGATCATGTGGCCGGCCTGTGGGGGCCCTTGGCGATGGGTGGTGTGTCGGCGTGGGTGGCGGATGAGGCGATTGAGGCGGACGAGGATGGTGATCCGGCGGAGGCGGTGATCGAAGAAGAGCTGCGTGTGAGCTGGTTGCCGATGGAGTTGAGCATGGCCCTGGCGCACGCGACGCTGGCGGTGCCCACCTTGATGCTGCTGGTGGCGGCATACGGGTTGTTGCGTTTGGCCTCACGCCAACCGCAAGAAGTGGGGCTGGCCGTGCTCGCCATGCTCTTGCTGGCAGGATTGCTGTGTGGTGCCGCGCTGGTGCTGGGTTGGGGATTGAGCGGGTGGACCCGATGGCTGAGGGAGGACAATTGTTCCGGGCATGAGCTGGCGGTCCTGTCCCACCGTGCGCTGGCGGTCCTGTTGTTGCTGGTGGCGACCGAGATCGGGGCGGTTCTGTTCTTGATCGGTCTTCAGTTCTTTTAGCCCGGGGTCTGATCGATCGCATCCGGGCGGTTGCGGTATCACCGTCGTGGCGAGGTCGCCTGGTCACGGGCTGCCAGTGTCCTGATCAGATTGAGGAATTCGGCGCGTTGCCCTTGGGGATCGCTGCCGATGGCAGCAGCGGCCAGTGGGATGACATTCTTGAAGTGGATGTCGCCGAGGCCTTCCGTATTGCGGAGCAGCAGGCCGGTCATGGCTACACTCGAGGCAAAGCGAAAGTCCGCTTCCGCCTCGTTGAATGCGCGACGGGTGCCGATGAACGGGTATTCCAAGCGGGTCGACTTGTCGCCTTCCGGTTGTTTGTATCGGAGTTTGACGGTAAGCCATTCGGGGTTGCTTGTGGCCACGGGCGGCATGACCGGGCGTTCGCCTTCCTCTTTTTGGTAGCGCAGCGGTTCGACTGCCGGATCCAAGCCGGCGTTTCCGGTCTCGATCTCATAGAACGCGGTCACGGTGTGGCCGGATCCGATATCGCCTGCGTCGATCTTGTCGTTCGCGAAGTCCTCCTTGCGCAGCATGCGGTTGGCGTAGCCGATCAGGCGGTAGCGCTTCACATGGGCGGGGTTGAATTCCACCTGCACTTTCACGTCCTTGGCGATGGTCACCAAGGTGCTCATCAGTTTGTCGAGGAAGACGCGGCGCGCTTCCTGGTCGCCATCGATGAAATGGTAGGTGCCGTCGCCCTTGTTGGTGATTGCCTCCATCATGCTGTCATTGAGGTTGCCACCGCCGAAACCGAGCACGGTGAGGAAGACCTTCGACTTGGCGTTTTCCTCGACCAGTTTGATCAGTCCCCCGTTGTCGGTGACGCCGACGTTGAAGTCACCGTCGGTGGCGAGGATGACGCGGTTGATGCCGCCGGGTTTGAATTGCTGCTTGGCGAGTTGGTAGGCCAGTTGGATGCCGGCGCCGCCGTTGGTGGATCCGCCTGCACTCAATCTGCCAAGGGTGGCTTCAATCCTCTTGCGGCCGGCGGCATCGCAGCGGGTGGGTGGCAGCGCGAGCCCCTGGGCGCCGGCATAGACGACGATCGACAGGGTGTCGGCTTCGTTGAGCTCTTCGATCAGGAGCTTGAATGAACGGATGACGAGCGGCAGCTTTCGCGGTTCATTCATGGATCCGGAGACGTCGAGCAGGAACACCAGGTTGGCGGGCGCGCGCTCGGTTCGGACGATTTCGCGGCCTTTCAGTGCCACGCGGACCAGTTGGTGATCCGGGTTCCACGGGCAACTGGCGTTGGCCACATGGATCGCGAAAGGATGTCCGTCGGTCGGTGGCGTGTAGCTGTAGTCGAAGTAGTTGACCATTTCCTCGAGTCGCACTGCATCCTGAGGAATGTGGACGCCTTGTTGGATCATGCGGCGAAGGTTGGTGTAGGATGCGGTGTCGACGTCCACGCTGAAGGTCGAGAGGGCTTCCTGCAGCGGTGAGGTCCAGCGGTTGTCGCGCAGCGTCGAGTAGCGTTCGTGGTTCGGCTGTGGGGCCATGCCGGCGGGAATGCTGCTGTAGTCGCTGCCCCACCCCTGCGAAAACGAGATGTCGCCCAATTCATCATGAATATTGCCATTCAGGGCGATAGGAGGCAGTTCGGGTATCGGCAGCGCTTCGATACTGCTGGCGCTGATGATCGTTTTGCATGAGGAACTGGAGGGTGCGGATGGCTCGTGCGGGCTTACTCTGGGTTGGATCTCGTGCTTATCCGGCGGGGCAATCTGGTATTCGACCAGCATGGGGACTTCCGTGTAGATCCGCGGGGTTTTCACCAGATGCATGATTGTCAGTCCGCTTGCGATGATGACTGCGGCTGCGGCGCCCATCCACCAGGCGCTGCGGTGGCTGGCTTTTGCCGGTTGGAGTGCGGCTTCCTGCAATTTCATGGCGAATGCCGACTCATCGAGCCGGGATTCGAGCTGCGAGAGGAATGCTTCGTCCGCGCCGGTGCCGCTGCGGGCGTATTCACGCATCAACGCGTCATCAAGGCGTTCCTCGCCGTTCAGGATGTCATCGTCGGGTTTCATGGATCAGGATTGGGGTTGGAATTTCTGGTTCAGGCATGCGCGCAGGGCTTCACGGGCCCGTTGCAGTCGCTTGCGTAAGGTGGAGCTGTCGATGCCCAGATGGCTGGCGATCGAGTCGCCGGGTTCGTCGCTGTAGTAGTAGGCGGCGACCGCCTCCTGCATCGCGGCTGGGAGGCGCACCAAGCAGTCCTCCAATTGCACGAACAGGTCGGCCCCTTGTTGCCGGCCGTCGTCCCAGGTGCCGAACCGTTGTTCCCATGCTTCGAGGGTTTCCTGATCGATATCCACTTCGCGTTTGTGCCGTCGCAGGTGATCGCGCCATTTGTTGCGGACAATGCCACGCATCCAAGCGCCGAAGTCGCGGGTCACATCGAATCGCAATAGGTTCTGCCAAGCGGTCACAAAGGCGTCTTGGACGAGGTCGGCGGCGGTCGCTTCCTCGCGGGTGAGGGCGCGGGCGTAGATGAGCAATGCGCGATGGTGTTCCCGGGCGAGGATGGCGAAGACCTGGCGGTCATTGCCGGTTGCTTGAGGGTGAACCGGCCCGGATTCGGGTGCTGGTTGCGGCGCGTGCATCACCTGTTATTGGCGTCAAAAGTCCGCAGTGTGACAAAAAGAATCGTTTTTTTTCCATAAAGGATTCCGTGGCCGGGGAGGAGGCAACGACGCAATTGCGCTTGTGTGGGGCGATGCAGGCTTTATGGGTGGCGGGAAAGCGATGGACTGGACGCATCAAATCCTGGGATCGGACCCTGCGGCGGGCGTCGTGGTCGTGCTGATGTTGATCCTGATCGAGGGCATTCTGTCGGTGGACAATGCCGCGGTGTTGGCGACGATGGTGATGGGTCTGCCCGAGCACCAGCGCGGGCGGGCGCTCAAGTGGGGGATCCTCGGTGCCTACGCGTTCCGCGGCTTGTGCCTGGTGCTGGCGGCCTGGTTGATCACCATCTGGTGGTTGGAACCGCTCGGCGGGCTTTATCTGCTCTATCTCGCGTGGCAGCATTTTTCATCGCGCAACGGCGGCGACGGAACTGGCGAGGCGGAAGCACCCGGTTGGCTGCATCGCATGACGCTCGGCCGGCTCGGGCCGTTCTGGTCGACGGTGCTTGCGGTGGAGGTGATGGATCTGGCCTTCTCGTTAGACAACGTGCTGGCTGCGGTGGCCTACGTGAAGAACTTCCCGATGCCTTCGAAGCTGGTGCTCGTCTGCACCGGTGTGTTCCTCGGCATTCTGGCGATGCGTTTTGCGGCGCAGGGATTCGTATTGCTGATGCAGCGATATGCGTTTCTTGAAACCTGTGCGTTTGTGGTGATCTCCGTTCTCGGTGTGAAGCTGATGCTGGGGATTCCGCGTCACCTGCTTGCCGAAGGTCATCCGGTGCACGACTTTCTGGCCAGCAAGCATTTCGATCTCGGCACCTCGATCCTGACGGTGCTGATCTTCATCGTGCCGCTGGCCATCCACTGGATGCGCAAGCGCCGTGCCTGAGCTCAGCGAGAATTCCGCCGCTTGGAGATGATCGTGGTTTTTTAACCACAATGGAGCGGAGCGACATGGTCTCAAGCGTAGCGCAGAGCCCGACTTGTCGCGCCGTAGCTCGTAGAGCGTAGGCGGAAGGGTTTCGCCGGGTGGCGAAATCAAATTGCACAGATTACACGGATTCCAGAATGCATCCGGTCGGTTGGGGAGTCATTTCCAAAATCTCTTCATGATCCGTGTCAATCCGTGTCCATCCGCGGTTCAATTTCTGTTTTGAGCTCAGCGCTTCTTCAACTTGGTGACGCGGCCGCTGACGTTCCAGTCCTGCACGTAGAGGTCGCCGTTGGGGGCGAAGCCCAGGCCGTGCGGGGCGGTGAACAGCCCGAGCGTTTGCTCCTCGGTGGTCACCTTGAAGTTCGCCCACTTCTTGGCATCCGGGTTGTCGCCGAGGAAGGCGACCGGGGTGCCGGTCTTGTCGAGGATGGTAGCGCGGGCTTCGAGCTCGGCGACGCCGAGGAATTCGCCATGCCATGAGAACGAACAGGGACGGCGCAGGTTGCTGGCGTGCACGCCGATCCAGTTGCCCTCGAGGTCGAGGTGGCAGAGGCGGCGGTTTTCGCGGTCGGCGACCAGCAGGCGCGGCTCACCGAAGCGGGTGTCGATCGTCAGCCCGTGGCAGGCGCGGTATTTGCCCTCCTCCTTGCCGGGGCCGCCGAACGATTTGAGGTGCTTGCCGGTGGCGTCGAATTTGTGGATGAGATTCGAGCCGTAGCCCATCGAGGCGAAGATCGAGCCATCGGGGGCGACGGTGACACCGGTCAGGCCTTTCCAGCCGCCTTCGATTTCACCGGTGTTGGCATTGGGGATTTCCAACAGCAGCTTGCCGTTGGTGTCGATCTTGCAAACGCGGAATGGAGTGGCTTCGAGTCCCTGCTTCTTGCGCTCGCCGTTGCCGTAGCCGTTGAGTTGCGCGCCGTAGATCACCGTCTGACCGTTTTCCCAAGCCATGTGCATGGCGTGGAATCCCTGGCACTCGGGAGCGATGGTTTTGATGAAGGTGCCGTCCTCTTTCCAGACGATGATCGCCGCTTCCGAGTCGGTGCAGAGGTAGACCGTGCCGTCCTTGTCGACCAGCACCGTGCCGTGCGTCGGCCCGAGCTTGACGTTTTCAGGCACTTGCCCCCAGCCGGGAACCGCTTCGAAAGTCCATGCACCGTTGCCGGTGATGACCGCTTGCTTGAGGTCGGCGCCAGGGGCGGTGCCGTGGTCGGGGTGGGCGGTGGCCAGCGTGGGAGCGAGCAACGAAAGAGCGAGGACTTTGCGGATCATGATGTCCGATATACCGCGGGTCAGCTCCGGATTTGTCAAGGCGATCAGCCCACCACCGGCGGCGCAAAGCCGTCACGGTATTGGCGTCGCACGATCGTGCGGGTCGCCTCCTCGTGGTTGGTGAAGGCCAGCTTCGCCTTGTCCCACAGCAGTTCCTGACCGGGGAAGCGGGTGGCTTTGACCGAAAGCAGGGCGGCTTCCGTGATGCGGATGGCATCGCGGAATGGGGCGCGCAGTTCGACATCCGTCTTGCCGAGGCAGTGATCGACCCAGGCATGCCAATGGTTGATGACTTCCCATTTTGGCGGCATGCCTTCCATCCGCAGCCCTTGTTCCGCTTTGCCGTCGCGCCAGACCTTGAGGCCGCCGTCGGCCTGCAGCACCAGGGTGCCCTTTTCACAGACGACTACGGTCATGTTGTCGGACTTGACCGCTTCGCCGATGCGCATTTCTTCGGCGCTGGGCGCCTGGTTGGTGTCATTGAAGTGGATCTTGAAGGAATTGGAGGCGAACCGATCGGATTTCACCGCGTAGGTGGTCACCGATTTGCAGGGGTTGACGTGGAAGATATCGCCGGCCGGTTCAGGGCAGTCGGTTTTCACCGAGAGCGGGGACAGCAGTTCGTCGTAGGCGTAGAAGATCACATCGAGGATGTGGCAACCCCAGTCGCCCAGGCCGTTGGTGCCGAAGTCCCACCACGAGCGCCAGCGGATCGGGCAGAGTTCTTCGTAGAACGGGCGTTCGGCGCAGGGGCCGAGCCAGAGGTCGTAGTTGATGTGATCGGGAGCGGTCCCCTCCTTGAGCACCTTGTCGTAGTTGAAATACTTGCTCTTGTTGGGGGAGCTGGTCCAGACGTAGGCCTCGATCGCCTTGCCGAGCATGCCTTCGCGCAGGATTTTCACGGCGGCGCGTCGGCCGGGGATGGCCATGCGTTGGTTGCCGAGCTGGGTGACCAGTTTGGGTTTGGCGATGAGCGCCTTTTCGATCATCGACAGTTCCTCGAGTTGATGCACCAGCGGTTTCTGGCCGTAGACGTGTTTGTCGTGAGCCATGGCAGTGAGGACGATCGGCGCGTGGCTGTGGTCGGGCACCGAGACGATCACGGCATCGAATTTGTCGGCGTGGTTCTTGAACGCCTCGCGGTAGTCCTCGCAGGTGAAGGCATTCGGGTGATCCTTGGCGGCCTTGGCCAGTGAGTTGCGGTCGATGTCGCAGAGACCGACGATTTCGGCATTCGGGTGTCGGGCGACGGCGCTGCGGTCGGCGCCGCCGATGGTGCCGATGACGCCGATCGAAAGGACGCGCAGTTTCGCAGGGGTGGGCGCGGCGCGCAGAATGGGGCTACTGGCGGCAAGGCTGAGTCCGGCGGCGCCGGTAGTGCGCAGGAAATGGCGGCGGTTCATGGATCCACGATTACTCATCATCCATACGTTTTCTTTCTTTCCATGGGCATCTGTCCATTGAATTCTGCGGGCTGTGGCGCGAGTCAGTGGGCTGGCGCCGTTCCGGGTCATGCAACGTCTTGCCGTCATCAATGTCGTCGGGCTTTCGAAGTCCCTGCTGGGTGATCACACACCCGCGATGCAGGCCTTCGCCCGTCGTCATGGCTGCCAAGCGTATGCCCCGGAGTTTCCTGCCGTCACCTGCACCGCGCAGTCGTCGATCGTCACCGGCCTGCCGGTCAGCAGCCACGGCATCGTCGCCAACGGCTGGTACGACCGCGAGTCCGCCGAGGTGCGGTTCTGGAAGCAGAGCAACCATCTGGTGAAGGGGGAGAAGCTGTGGGATGTGTTGCGGCGCGAAGTGCCCGGCTTCACCTGTGCCAAATTGTTCTGGTGGTACAACATGCATGCGTCGGTCGACTGGTCGATCACGCCGCGTCCCTTGTATCCGGCCGACGGTCGCAAGGTGTTTGATGTCCACACCCAGCCGATGGACATGCGTGATGCGATCAAGCGCGATCTCGGCGAGTTTCCGTTTCCTGCATTCTGGGGGCCGATGGCCGGCATCGCTTCCTCCGAGTGGATCGCCGCTTCCGCAAAGTGGGTGGAGGACAAGCACCGGCCGAGCTTGAGCCTGGTGTATCTGCCGCATCTCGACTACCCGCTGCAGAAGGATGGTCCGGCGGCGCCGAACATTCCGCAGGAGCTGCGCGCGATCGATCGCGTCGTCGGCGAGTTGATCCATTACTATGAAGATCGTGGCGTGAAGGTGGTGCTGCTTTCGGAATACGGGATCTCGCCGGTGTCGAAGCCGGTGCACCTGAACCGCCTGTTCCGTGCCAAAGGCTGGTTGTCGATCAAGGATGAGCTTGGCCGCGAAACGCTCGATGCCGGTGGCAGCCGGGTGTTTGCCGTGGCCGACCATCAGGTCGCGCATGTTTATGTGAACGACACCTCGCTGCGGGATGAAGTGCGGGCGATGTTGTTAGCGACCGACGGTGTGGACGAGGTGCGCGAGTTGCACGACGTCACCGGTCGCGCCGGCGATCTGGTGGCGGTGGCCGATGCCGATGCCTGGTTCACTTACTATTACTGGCAGGACGATGCTAAGGCGCCGGATTTCGCCCGCACCATCGACATCCACCGCAAGCCGGGATACGACCCTTGCGAGTTGTTCATCGATCCCGACCTCGCTTGTCCGAAGCTCAAGGTGGCGGCATTCCTGCTGAAGAAAAAACTCGGCCTGCGCGGTTTGCTGGAGGTGATTCCGCTGAACGCCTCGCTGGTCAAGGGGTCCCACGGTCGCGACCGGGTGGCCGACGACGAACGCCCCGTCTGGATCGGTTCGGATTTTCCCGTGAACAATGCGCAGGATGTTCATCGGGCCATTCTGCAATGTTTCCTCCCGAGCCTCGGTAAATCATCCTCATGAAGTCATTGCTCAGCTTGCTGATCCTGCTGCCGTTGATCGCCGCGGCGTCGCCGAAGCCCAACATCATTTTCATCATGGCCGATGACCTCGGCTGGAAAGATGTGGGCTATGCCGGTGCCGAATTCTTCGAGACCCCGCACCTCGATGCCTTCGCCCGCAGCGGCATGCGTTTCGATGCCGCCTACAGTGGTGGCCCGAATTGCGCGCCGACGCGTGCCTGTCTGATGAGCGGGATGTATGCGCCTCGCCATTCGATCTATACGCCCGGTGGTCGCTCGAAAGGCAAGACCCGCTACATGAAGTTGCTGGTGCCCGCCGTGGAGCGCAAGGACAAGAAGTTGGAGCAGAAGGCAGTGGAGCAGTTTCCGATCAAGAATAGCCTGGATCCGAAGTTTGTCTGTATTCCCGAAGTGCTGAAGGCGGCCGGATACACCACGGCACGGCTCGGCAAGTGGCATCTGGGTGATGACCTGCAGGGTTTCGATCTCAGCACCACCGATGGCAAGGGCTCGCTCAAGGACAACTTTTACGGTGATATCGATGTGGCCGAGCAGTTGACCGATCGCGCGCTGCAGTTCATCGAAGAGAACAAGGAGCGCCCGTTTTTTCTCTACCTGACGCATTGGGACGTTCATGGCCCGCTTCGCGCGCGCGAAGCGGTGGCGGCGAAATACCGGCAGAAGCTCGCCGCGCTGCCCGAGGAGCAACGACGGAATTTCAACCCGGTTTACGCCGGCATGATCGAGGCGGTTGATCAATCGGTGGGCCGCATCGTCGCCAAGGTCGATGAACTGGGGCTGGGTAAAAACACACTGATCGTCTTTACCAGCGACAACGGCGGCATCGACCGGGTGTCCCAACTCGATCCGCTGCGGGGCGAGAAAGGTTCCTTGTTCGAGGGCGGGGTGCGCATCCCCTGCGCCATGCGCTGGAGCGGTCGGATCGAGCCGGGATCCAGTTGCGCCACACCGATCACCAGTGTTGATTACCTGCCGACCTTCGCCAGTTTGGCGGGAGCCGCCTTGCCGACGAGCCAGCCGGTCGATGGCATGGATGTGTCACCATTGATGGATGGCAAGCCGATCCCCGAGCGCGCGGTGTTCTGGCATTATCCGCTCTATCTTCAGGGGCGCGGGTTGACGCTGCAAATGGCGGATGGCGCCGACTACTCGTGGCGTGGTTTCCCATCGACCTCGATGCGCCGGGGTAACTGGAAGATGATCGAATTCCTCGAATCCGATATGGCCGCCTTGTATGACCTGTCGAAGGATCCGGGCGAGCGGCATGACTTGTCGAGTGATCAGCCAGAGTTGACGGCGAAGCTGCGGGCGGAACTGGATGCCTGGCAGGCTGCTACCCAAGCACCGATCCCGTCGACGCCGAATCCGGAATACATCGGAACGAAATGATGCCCATGCGACACATCATCCTGATGCTTTGCGTCGGCCTGTGGTCGGCGTTTCACGCGTTGTCCGCAACCAAGCCTCCCAACATCCTGTTCATCCTTGCCGACGATCTCGGCTACGGCGATGTCGGCTGCTACAACCCTGAATCCAAGGTGGCCACTCCGCGGATCGATCGTTTGGCGGCCGAGGGGATGCGCTTCACCGACGCGCACAGTCCCGCCACGGTCTGCACGCCGAGCCGTTACAGCCTGCTGACCGGGCGTATGGCCTTCCGCACCGGCAAGCACGTTGTGTTCACCGGCGCCGGTGGCCCGAACCTGATCGAGAAAGGTCGTCTGACCTTGCCCGGCCTGTTGCGCGATCAGGGTTACCGCACGGCGATGTTCGGCAAGTGGCACATCGGACTGTCCTTCCTCGATGGCGAGGGCAAACCGGTCCTCAAGGGAGGGCTTGAGGACGTGAAGCGCATCGACTGGTCGCGGGCGATCCCCGATGCGCCGATCCACCGTGGCTTTGACGAGTTTTTCGGCACCGCGTGTTGTCCGACCACCGATTGGATCTACGCCTTCATCGATGGTGACCGCGTGCCGGTGCCGCCGGTCGGCAAGGTGGATGGCCGCCAATACCCGCGCAACGTCTACACCGAGGATTTCCGCAAGGGCTTCATCGCGCCGGACTTCGAGGTTGAGAACATCGACCTGATCTTCCTGCGCAAGAGCCTCGCCTTTCTTGAGGCCCATGCGAAGCAGACACCGGACAAGCCGTTCTTCCTGCTGCACTCGACTCAGGCGGTGCACCTGCCGTCGATTCCGGCCGAATCGTTTCGCGGCAAGACGCAAGCCGGTCCGCACGGCGATTTCATCGCGCAACTTGACGCCAACGTCGGCACCTTGCTCGATAAACTCGATGAGCTGGGGCTCGCCGACAATACGATCGTCATGCTCAGCAGCGACAACGGGCCGGAGGTGACCTCGGTGGTGAACATGCGCAAGGACTACGGCCACGATGGCGCCCGGCCGTGGCGCGGGGTGAAGCGCGACCAATGGGAAGGCGGTCACCGCGTGCCCTTCGTCGTGCGTTGGCCCGGCAAGGTGAAGGCGGGCAGCGAAGCGGTGCAAACGGTGAGTCTCACCGATGTGATGGCGACTTGCGCGGCGATCACCGGCGCCCAACTGCCGAACGAGTCAGCCGAGGATAGTTTCGATCTGCTGCCTGTGTTGAAGGGGGGTGAGGAAATCATCCGCCCCTACACCCTGCAGCAGACGTGGAATGCCAGCTATGCGATCCGCAAGGGCAAATGGAAATACCTCGACCACAAGGGCTCGGGTGGCAACGACTACCGCCGGTGGGAAGGGTTGGAAGCCTATATGCTGCCCGAAAAAGCACCGGATGCGCCGGGGCAGCTTTATGATCTGGAAGCAGATCCCGGCGAAACCACCAACCTCTATTTCGAGAAGCCCGAGGTGGTGAAGGAGCTCAAGGCGATGCTGGATCAATCGATTGCACAAGGGCGCAGCGCACCGAAGCGATGAGTGGAGTGGTGAGATTTTGAACCACGGATGACACGGATTTCAGAATGGGTGCAACGAATTGGGGTGTAATGTATTATTGCGTAATCATACAGGACGGTTTGAGAAAGTTGCACGCGGTTGCGGTGGCACCTAGAGACAGGATTTGAACATCGAACGTCGAACGCCCAACATCGAACATCGAAGTGAAGAGAGGTGGGAAAAATCGATACGTCCTACCCGCCTCACTTCGACGTTCAGTTTCGACGTTCGATGTTCGATGTTCGGTTTCTTCAATGTGCCGTTTACGCCAGACGGCGCTACCACGCCTCACCCCCACCCACCGGCCTACAGTATTGCGTAATAGTA
>JACCDY010269040.1_pt1 | contig 27022 bp, 14 predicted proteins | sample 7446391 | NCBI WGS metagenome assembly JACCDY01 (sample SAMN15323451, study PRJNA562643) | freshwater metagenome | isolation source: river surface water | place: USA:Blue River Watershed | collected 2017-08-18 | reverse complement strand
GTCCTGTTATTCTTATATAACCCGCCGTGTGCTGATCAATCTCCTGACCAGGAACAGTCATCAAACCATCAGCCTCCTGACGGATCTCGAGTGTGAAGAACTCATAGGCCTTATCCAGACTGAAAACAACTGGCGCCCATCCGTTCGGTGGATACCGTTGGAAATTAGCAACATTGATCTTGTACACGAGCTCACGCCAAGCAAACACAACGGGGTACCCAGCAGCCACTCGAACGCCCATGCCTGATGCGTCGACATCGAATGCGGCTTCTGTGAACTGCTGGGCCTCAAATGGTCGTGGTTGGTCTAACGGTACCAGATTCGGCTTCAGTAAGATCTGGTCCACAACAAGGCTAGAAATATCAGTGCGTCCGCGGCCAAACATACTATAGCCAACCGTCAGATCGCCGGCGGTGCGAATATTCTGGCTCGTATCCAACTGCGTGATCGCATCCGAATAGCTCGGTCCGTTTATATTTCCATAAAATGTCTGAGCATAAATATTTCCATTCTCCACGTGAATGTCGCTGGTATCGAGGATCAGGTTCCCGCGAGCGGCGGTAATGGAGCCGCTTTCAACGGTCAGATCGCCAGTGGTATTAAGCGCGCCACGGAATGATCCAGTCGCATTTGCCAATGTGCCGCTAAATGTACCGCCCACGTTCGACAAGGCGCCTTTAAATTCAGCCATCACGCCGCCCGCGCCTTCATCACCCAGCCAGGTAGTGAAAACAGTTGTGCGAGAGCGAACATTGATACCACCACTGGGATCGCCAACAATATAGAGTGGCCCACCTGCAGTCCCAGGAACAGCACGTGGTCCAATGGGCTTAATAATAGCCGTTGTATATGTACTATTAATCAAAAAATCACCAATAATCTCAGGATTTTCGTAAAGGGCTGCGACCGAATCAGTGAGGTCATTTGTAATATTTGTCGAGAATGTGCTGAATGTTTGTACAGTTAGGGTAGATGCAGCGACATAACTAGAGAGGGTTCCATATGGAATGGCATAAGAGGTGGATATGAGACTGGAGATGGCGATGTAGTCAGCCAATTTAGCTGTACTTACATAGACAGTGGTGCTGGCAGTAGTATAGTTGGATAGACAAAACCCTGTAAAGCTACTCTTAGTTGCAGAGTATTCATCTGCATCAGCCAGTGATGTGTAGACATATGAAGAGATATCGTGTACACGGCCATCAAGAGTACTAATTGTACTCATGTAGTTACCATAGAAGAGGCGAGCATCCGCTGTAACGTTTGAGACATCAATACGCTTAACAGTAGTTGTAGAGTATGCATTGAAGACTGCAGAGAGATCTGTAAATGTACTCAGAGGGATTGTGCTAACGCCAATGTAGGCCTCGAGTGATGAAATGCCCGTGCTGATGAACTCTACACCATCGCCGACTGTACTAAGGGCTGCCTTCGATGCTGCACCAGGATTAGCCGATCCATAAATATATGCCGCTAGAGCATTTTCTTTTATACTATATAGAGTAGCTGCAGTTTCAAGTGTAGCATATTGTGTTTTAGAGGGTACATTTAGGGCTACATAATTACTAAGTGTATTAATTGAGCTGCGATTGGATGCATCTGTGCGGTAGATTGAGCTGATGGTGGAATATGTAGGAACGGTTGTATCAACATAAGTTGACAATGCAAATACATTTAGGAGTGATGAAGAGAGAGTGGAGAGATCTTGGGTGGTTGCAGTTGATGCGCCAATCTGCGCCCGCAATGTACTGTCGAATCCTGTGAGATCGCCGATGTACGTGGAGAGCTCAGTCATATTGGCCGAGTAATACGAGTTATATGTGTATACAACGTGGGTATTTTGCATTTCATAGAAATGGGTTGACATGCCGGCATATTGGTCGCCGTGAACGGGTGTGCTGTAATACTTGTAGGTAGTATCAATGCTGGTTGAAAGTGCGGTGAGATTCTTAATAGTGGTTGAAAATGCATTAACCTGTTTATCATAATCTGCGCGTGTGACATCTCGGGCCTTGATGGAGTCAAATGTGGTCGAGAGAGTGGAGAAATCGGCAGTGGCAGTACTGAACGCAGAGGAGACCGCGGCGAAGTCTGCGGCGGTTGCGATCAGAGACAATGAGGCCGAGATATCTTGGATGGCCGCAGAGAGATCCCTAACTGTACTGGAAACAGTGGAGTAGTTGGCTAGAGTTGCGGTTGATTCAGAATACACGTAGGAGGAGAGATGAGATATCTCAGATGTGAGAGTTGCCAGGTTGGTCGAGAAGGAGGAGATCTGGGCTGGGGTGACAAGTGTCTGGATGGCGCGGTTTGCCGCCGCTTCGAGATCAGATATCTGGGTTGCAGCCTGAGCTGTGGCGGCAGATAGATCCTGGAAGGCTATTTGTGTAGCGGTTGAGACCCCAATATATGTACTAAGTGTATTGTATGCGCCATTCTGAACTGCGATTCCAGTGGATAGAGTACTGATATCCGACTGAGTGGGTTTTTGACCTATAATTGTTGAGATATCTGCGACAGCGGATGCGTCGGTTGCGATTGCTGAGATAATGGCTGCACCTGCAGAGAGATCCACGTAAGGGGCGAGTGAGGGGAAATCTGGGCCAACAAAGGGGCGCTGATAGTACATGTAGGGGGTATTGCTCTCGGTGTGGCTGCATGCAACGGGGCATGTGCATGCGCGGCCGAGAACAAACTGGCGGGCCTCAGACGATGGCAGATAGGCGGTTGCAACAGAGGAGCTGACGTCGAGGAGTGCAGTTCCATCTTCCACTGAGATTGAAAGGGTGCGCCCCGTTTGATTGTGTACAATTAGGGTGTGTGCAAGCGGTAGGGTGGGCTCTGAAGTAGGGGATGGCAGATAAATGGTGTATCTGGAGGAGTCAGCGTATTGGATGTGGGCGGAGCGTGTGGAGGAGGGTAGATGAACGGCTGTTCCGCTGTAATCGGTCTGTGTAGCTACAGATATGATATCTGCGGTGAGTGCGGCGGGGGACCTAAAGACCCCTCTTACGAGGAGGTCGCCGTTGATTGCAAGGGCTTCAGATCTGGGGGCGGTATTAATGCCGATATGGTTAGGGGTCATGGTCATTGTGGGGGATACATTTAGGGTGCCTGTGATGGTTGCAGATCCGTTTGCGGAGCAATCGAAGATGGGATTTGAATATATGCCGGCGGTCGTAGAGAGGAGTTGCGCGGACCACCCAGATACATCAAATGGGCCGGCGTAACCAGCAGATACGAAGGCGGAACAGATGTCTTGCCAGACACCGTAGCCATCTGTGGCTGTTAGGAGAGAGTTAGTTGATGCATATTGGTTCATGCCAGTTATTGGAACCAGCCGCCTGAATAGGATCGTATCTCGATCGGCTGACCCCCTAGGTAAGGATGTCGACATCTAATGAGGTTTTTTGAATATTTTAGCGCGTGAGATAACTCACCTAGACAAGTATATAGACTTTTCCAGTATAGTAGCCTAAATTAGAAAAGTCTGTTTTTAAATATTATTTATACAAGTTTAATCACATTTAGACTGTAGTCAACATATGTCTGATCAGCGCCTTCTGTTGCCTCAGCAAAAAGTGTAATTGTATTGGGCGCTGTACTTGTATTTACAACTACACTATTAACAAAATCACTTGCATCAATATTATTATAATTTAAATTGTACAAAAATCCGTATCCATTCATTACAGGCAAGCCATTCCAGTAAATACTCATAGTAACTTTAGAATAAATATCTGTTGCATTTGTGTGTACACTAGTTTGTAAAGTTATGTGATATGTACCCGATGCCTCTATATTAAGAGCATTACTTGCTACATTAAAAATAGATGAACTATTGGTAAACAAATTTGTAATATTAATTTGTTTAGAGTAACCAGTGGTTAAAAATGTAGATCCTGTAGATATAGATGATGCTGCTGGAGGGTACGCCATTGTACCTATAGGGCCTTGATTACCCTGATATCCTGTTGGGCCTTGGGCGCCTACTTCTGCTGCACCTCCCTTCCCTGCTGGACCTTGTACACCAGGTGGGCCCATAGGGCCTTGTGCTCCATCGGCTGGACCAGGATTTCCTTGGAAACCTCTGGGACCTTGACCACCACTCGTTGAACCTTGGAAGCCAGGGAAACCTTGAGGGCCTTGAGATCCTGTGTCGCCTATGGGGCCTTGGGCGCCTTGAGGACCTGTAGGGCCTGGATCGCCTGTAGGACCATTGGTGCCTACGCCAGTGGGGCCTTGGGGGCCAGTCACACCTGTTGCGCCAGGAACACTTGTACCTTGAGGGCCTGTTGCACCGGTCGCGCCCTGATAGCCTCGAGGCCCTGCTGGTCCCGTTGTGCCTGCTGGGCCCGTGACACCCTGCGATCCAATAGGACCTGTCGCGCCATCGTATGAAAAGTAGAGTAAGACTTTATCACCTGTCGTAAAAGGACTATTAGGGTAGGTGGCTGAGGTATAATAGACAACAACTGGTAAGAGCTGCAAATAGTAGGAACCAGGAGATGAAAATGTCGCTACCGTTCCATTCGCTGGACCAAAACGCATGTAAACAAATTTATTAGGATTAGTCGAATCAACAATAACGAGTGGTCCTGCACTACCATTTTGTATTTGCGTACCAAGGAATGTTAATATTGGTGTAAGGTTATTACCATTACTATCAGTAGGCCAGACCCTAACTGTATATGATCCTGCCGCCCCAGTAATAGTTATATTGGTTCCAACAGTTAGGGCCACAGATCCTGGATAGGAAGCTACGCCACCACCTTGAGGGCCTGTGACACCTGTAGGGCCTTGGGGACCTTGAGGACCAGTAGGGCCTTGCACACCTTGAGGGCCTTGAATGCCAGTAGGGCCTTGCGCACCTTGAGGGCCAGTAGGGCCTGTCACACCTTGAGGGCCTTGGACACCAGTAGGGCCTTGGGGACCTTGAGGCCCAGTAGAGCCTGTCACACCTTGGACACCCTGTACACCTGTGGGGCCCTGAACACCTTGGACGCCAGTAGGACCCTGGGGGCCTTGAATGCCTGTAGGGCCCTGAGGACCTTGTACACCAGTAGGGCCCTGTGGACCTTGTATACCAGTCGGGCCTTGGACTCCTTGAACACCCTGCACACCAGTAGGGCCCTGTGATCCTTGTACACCAGTGGGGCCTTGGGGGCCTTGAATGCCAGTGGGGCCTTGGGGGCCTTGAATACCAGTAGGGCCCTGAGGGCCTTGGATACCAGTGGGACCCTGGGGGCCTTGAATACCAGTAGGGCCCTGAACACCTTGTGATCCAGTAGGGCCAGTTACACCCTGTGGTCCTTGAATTCCTGTAGGGCCTTGAGGGCCTTGGATACCAGTGGGTCCTTGGGGACCTTGTATACCAGTAGGGCCCTGGGGACCTTGAATGCCAGTAGAGCCCTGGGGGCCTTGAATGCCAGTAGGGCCAGTAGGGCCTGTAACACCTTGAGGGCCCTGGGCGCCAGAAGGGCCTGTTGTACCGGTGTAACCAGTATAGCCCGTAACGCCGGTGGGTCCATCTGCCCCAACACCATCAGGTCCAATCAACCCCTCATAACGCCAAAAAGTCACAATAGGAGGATTAGTTCGATTAATACTTGGATACCCAAAAATACTAATAACACCTGCATCACGATCAAACGTGAAATTTTCAGCTGCTAATTCTACTAGGCTCTCTCCTATATTTGCAAATACGGAGGTTGCATACGAACCAGCCTTATCATAGTTATTTGGAATAGCATTACGCAAAATATTTTCAGATTGGTCGGTTGAATATACAAACGCAGTATCTGCGTTGTATGCTAACAGTGGTATAAGTGTAGCTTGGACGTACTTTACAATATAAGAATATGGAGAATTGCCGACTAATTTAGAAACTACGTTAGGTGGCGCAGTACCAGAAGTTGTACTTGGGGCAACTGACGGGATCTCTTGCTTCAACACGCGGTTTTGGAGAACATATACAGAGGCCAATACAGGGTATTCTGTACCGACAGAGGTGTTATCAGCAGTATTAACATACCCCTGATATTTCTTGAAAAGAGTTGTTAGTTTACTATTAGCGTCCATTACAAGATAACTACTTTTAGATGTTTAAATATCTTTTTAGTAGAAGAGTCCTCCACCCTCAACAGTTAAATAGGATAAAATAACACACTCATAATTTATAGTGATATCGGGTAAAAAATATGTGCTAGGTAAATTAAATGCATTTGGTGTAAATGTTACATTAAAATATTTAGAATTTGGCATATATCGAACATTTGTTATACCAAATGTTATAACACGATCGGCAGCTATGGTTGAATTCTCAACGGGTATCAATCCAACATACCTCGTTGTATTATTAGTCCACGAAGATCCATCATTACTTGAATTAAATTTAAAGGGACTTAACTGACAACCAGAAACACTTGTTGATGATATAGTTGCAGTTAGCAATATATTATATACTTTATTTAATTCACTAAATTGTATAGTTGAAGGGCTTGGTGTTGATATAGTTGAAGATTTATAACGGGTGGTAAAATCGAGTGTATATGTAACAGGTGTATAATATCCAGATCCCGAGTCACTATTAACATTTAGGGTTCCATAACCATCATAATAGACATATGATGTATTCGGTCCAGTTGGTCCATCTTTCCCTTGTGGCCCATCAAACCCTTGATACCCTATTGCATCTGGTCCTGTTGGCCCATCATAGCCTGTAGGACCGGTTTCACCTCGTAGAGCAAGAGTAATACCTTGTGGACCTGTCGCACCCTGCCATAAAGGATCTTCTCCACTTAATGTTAATATAAATGTACTGCCCACCGTGCTTGTATAAAACCCGTTTATAGTGGAATAAGTTGTAGTACCTGAAGCAGATATATCTGTATCTGACATATCTGCTATCCAATCAATATAACTTATTGCCAAATTATTATATCCTCCAATAGGACCATCAATATAAGGATTAAATAGTCGTTTGCCACCTATATTAAATATAATATAATCACTCGAATTTGCTTGATTTGTTAATGTCAATGCTGTGTTAGGATACACGTAGGATGATGAAGCATACTGATTACTGTACCTGGAAAATGATACATCAACACCTGAAACCTCAATGCGATCAGTAAAAACGAGTGCATTAGTAAATGGAAAGAGGCCAGGATCGACGCTTGGTGGCACCCCTACATAAAATGTAGTCACATTTTTAGTGGCACCACTTGTTATATAATTGTTAACGCCAGGTGCCGCATTTGTAAAACGCACTGGTGAGTTCCATGGATTGCCGCCCGCAGAAACTGGACCTGGAGGACCTGTAACGCCTAACGGACCTTCGAGTCCTGTTGCACCAACAGGGCCAGGCATAAGGAAGAACCCACCCGTACCATCACTCACACCTGGTAGTGGACCTTGTGCACCTATTGGTCCTGTTGGACCTTTAGTAGAAGGGCCGCTTGTATCAACAGGCCCCATAGGACCTTGGTAGCCATCATAGCCTTTACTTTCATCAAGGAACTGAATAATATACCTACCATTAGGGTTAAGGGCTGCAAGTGACCCATATCCTAGTGAACCAATGATATCACTATTTGATACATTTTCGATAATCGTACGGGGGTACCTGAATGGGGATACAGCATAAGATGGGTCAACTATGGCAGGGCCAACCATTTTTCCGCCGATATTTAGGGTGATATAAGGGGTTGGGCCTGATGGAGGAGGGGTTGAATTCATGATCTTCAGACTGATACCTTGTCTGAAACGCGTGCCATAATCACCAAATGCCTGCCAATAAGATTCGGCATATGCATGAAAATACAAGAGACCACTCATTGTGAGATTCGTGTTAAATGCTAGTAGTGGGAAAGTATAGGGATTAGGATCGCCATATGGCGGTGTGCTAGAATACCACGCAAATACATCTGAAATATCGTATGTTGGTGGATGTGAACCATCCCAATTAATCATTATAATATCACTACGCGGCACAAATGGACCAACACCACCTGCAGGGCCATCTGATCCTGTAGCACCATCTTGACCTTCAACACCATACAAATAGGTGTCGATGAATTGTAGTGTTACGGGTGATCTGGGTATGGATGGTGTAGGACTGGGGTAAAATATAGACGCAATATTTGTAAACGTTCCACTGCTCTGACTAATATCTGCATTAGTCAAGCGATTAATACATACAAGGGGGGTTTGTAGTGTTTGATTTGAATAAAACGGCGGAACTGGTCCAGAATCACCACTTATACCAGATACAATCTCTTTGTTGCCAACGTTGAAAATGATAAAATTATTTGAATTTCCGATATCAGTAAGCTTCATCGTCACACCCGTCCTAAATGTACGTATCTGGGATCCTGCGACAGGGTGACCCGCTGGCGCTGTCGACCATTGTGTAAATTCATAACTTTGGGAGACAGTATCAATAAAACCACTTGGATCAGGACTTGTCGAACTGAATACCATTGTCGGCATCCAAAAATTATAAGCCGGCTGAACATCTGCCGGCAATGTATTGAAATATGCCATTTCACCGATGCTCATATTGTTTATTTGCATATCTGTGGCTGCAGTTGGCGTATACATAAGTGGTCCACTTTGAAGTAATTGTAAACCTGCAGGACCCTGTTGACCAGTTGAGCCGACGGGGCCATTTAATATATATGCAAGGGCTAATTCTTGACCATTAGTGAAGGTTGCATTGAAAGAAATATCTTGTGTAGCTATTTCAAACCTTTCAGTGAATTTAATATTATTATATGTGATAGTTGTACTATTCTCTGTTACTGTTGAAACCACAGGGATCGTGCAAAATCCATACACATACTGTGTACCAAAGAGGTAAATAATAACATTTGAATTTGCTATTCCTTGAGTAATAACATTTAGGGTTGGTGCCAGATTATTACCACATGCATCTGTTTTAGATATAGTCATAAATACGTCACTCAAATCAGCAATGACTGGACTTGGTGTGATCGTAATCTGAGTATTATATATAAGAGGTAACATATTTGAAAGCTCGGCTAAGCCAATAGAACCTTGTGGGCCAGCGGTGCCTTGTCTACCTTGTCTACCTTGAAAGCCAAATATGCCCTGTACACCCTGGATACCTTGCGGTCCTAGTGGTCCTTGCCGACCTTGTGATCCTAACAGGCCTTGAGGGCCTTGAATACCTTGCCAACCCCTAGAACCTTGAGGGCCTTGCCAACCTATAGGGCCTTGTGGACCCTGAATACCTTGCCATCCTTCTGGACCTTGAGCACCTTGCCAGCCGATTGGTCCTTGAGATCCTTGCCACCCTTCTAGACCTTGAACACCTTGCCATCCTTCTACGCCTTGTATTCCCTGCCAGCCTTCTAAGCCTTGTGGACCCTGAACACCTTGCCATCCTATGGGGCCTTGAGGTCCTTGCCAACCTTCTAGACCTTGAGGGCCTTGCCAACCTTGCTGCCCCTGGACACCTTGCCAACCTTCGGGGCCCTGAACACCTTGCCAACCTTCAGGACCTTGAGGGCCTTGCCAACCTTGAGGGCCTTGGATACCTTGATAGCCATCCCATCCTTGTGATCCTTGGGACCCTTGCCATCCTTGAGGACCTTGAATACCCTGCCAACCATCAATACCTGTAGTACCTTGAGGGCCTGATAGACCTGATGGCCCCTGTGCTCCTGTTATACTCTCAGGGCCAGTTGGTCCTTGGGGGCCAGTTCGTCCATCAGGACCGGTTGGGCCGGTTGGGCCAGTATATCCTGATGGCCCCGTTACACCTGTAGATCCTATCTCACCCGTTGGGCCGGTCGCACCAAATCCAAAAACCCCTTCATAACGCCAGAAAGAAACTTTTATTACACCTGGTGTCGTGTATAATGTAATTGTACCAGCATCGCGGTCAAAATTGAAATCTTCTGCAGCCAGCTGCGTAGAACCGCGCGTAACAATTATTGCATATGATCCTCCAGTATCATAATTAGGTGATATAGTATGCGTTAAAATATTTTGATCAGGGTTTGTTGAAAAATAGTAAGCATTACTTGATCCAATTCGTATCAATGTCGCATTTTCATAATACACAACATGACGATACCGACCCTTACCTGTATATTTAGCTTGAACACCTGCTGGAGCCTCAACTTGTATGCGATCTGAACCTGACGGAGCAACTGCAGGTATGGGTTGTGCGTAAAAGTATCGGCTGAATAGATTCGGGTTTGCCAACACCGGATATTCAACACCTACACTTGAATTTGTGGCAGTATTAACATACCCTTGGTACTTCTTAAAAAGAACTGCCAACTTGTCTGTGTTATCCATAACGCCTCGCTACTAAGTGTATTGAGGATACAGTTAGGAGCGAAAGCGCAGCAAAGCGACTAACGGCTAGCGATCAACAATGAGCTACAATTAGGGATTATTTCGCACTTATGATGTTGCGACTCTACATGATAAACCTGTGAATGAGAAATCGGCTTGCATGGGAATACCAATTCGAGCATATACATATACCTGACCATCAACAGATGGGTTAATTGCTGGCATAACACATGTATAGACTTTATCTGTTGTGTTAAAGGCTGTTGAGAAACCACCAAGAATACCATTGCGATCTAATAATCGCATTTTTTCGGAAAATACACCAGTCTCAGTTCGACTCAGTGCATCTACCCACACAGTTGACTTAGGATCAGTCGTTATTGATGTATTGGTTGGTTTACGTGATGATCCCTGTACTTCAAGGCGATAGAAGAATAATATCTCATTTATTTGTGCAGTTTCTGCGTATAATTTATATGTGTCTGACTTATAATACAGTGAATTAGGGTTATTTATTTGGAATCGAAGAGTCTGGAATGTCACATTCTCACCTGATGTACCGAGCTTCCATCTAAATGTCGCCCAACGATATTCAGTGGCCTCAGATACCAGAGCAGTATAATCATAAGGATTTAGTAGCCCTCCAGGTGCCCTTAAGTATCCAGTATAGTTAAAGTATCCGAGCTGGTTGCTACCAGACCCAACATTGCCTGCAGTGCGGAATGCACCATTACAGACTTGCAGATCCTCATACACGTAGGGTACTGATGAGGGCTCTGCTAAACTCTGAGAGTTATCGTATAGATCCCATTCAGCATAAGGGATTGCCGATATATCTGGTACATTTAGGGAAAGATAGGCTGCACCTGTTCCCACGCGTTGACCTATTACAAAGTTATTTGCAGATGCATCTGGGAGAGTCTGCGCCAGGGTTGTATAAACGAGAAGAACAGATGGCGCGTCGATAAGGACATTTAGGGATTGGGTTAGGAGAGAGCTAGCTTGATATATATTATATCCTGTTACAGATAAGGGGAGTGACTTGGAGAATAGTGTAGTAGGGATATTCAAACTGACAGGGGGATTTGCTGTGAAGATAACTGGATCAACCAATGGTGCAGTGCCAGGTGTGTGATTTGATAATGTAAGGTTTGTTATATCAATATCTAAAATACTGCTACCGCCATTAGGATTTGATTCAAAATGTAAGATGCGGTCAGTGGGATAGAAGTAGGCGCCAATATTTGTTGTTGTAATCTGATAAGATATATCTGGAGCTGGCGTTCTTCCAAGAACATATACACCACTGACTTGTACAAAATTATTTGCAACAAAGTCAAATGTTAAAGAACTCAAATTAGGCCCCTTGTTTGTTGTATCAACATAATAATGTGTAGTTGTTGATTGTGTTGAGTAGTAAGGGAAGTGCTGACTGAGGGTTAGTGTGTATGGATCTGATCCAGCAACTAATGCAGAGGGCTGGAGCCGCACAAACATGCTAACTGTCTTATAAAACCCATCCCAACCTGCTGGTGTTGGGTATGCATCTGAACTGGCATCATATACAAATGTAATATAAGATTCACTGCCTGAACGTGTGTCAGCCGGCAAGGCAGCAAACCCACCAAATTGGATTAATTCGCTCGTGAATGTATTTGCAGTGTTTATTGTTGTCGCAGAAATATCCATTATAAGCTCGCCAGATGATCCAGGATTGCCTAATCCACTACTTTTATTCCACGATTGTACTGGTATGCCACTAATACAACTAGATGTGTATGAAGAAGCGCCGTTATAGAGAATAGGATAATCATTAATTGTCGCGCCATCAACAACACGCTTAGCAGGTGAGTTATAGTAGTATGTATCAAATGAAAAGCTTTTAGTGGCGAGTGTGGCTGGCATGTCAGGGTATGCGGTAGTGATCTCTCCAGATATATCAGGTCCATACTGGCTAGTTGTAGTATTAGTGGCAGATACATCGAAGACATAGGTGGTACCTGGGTAGGCTACCAGGTCGTTAGCAGATGTACTTGACGTTGTACCAGAACCTGGTGTTAGATTGTAGATGCCGCCATAACGTGGAGTACTTTTAGGGTAGTAATAGTATCCATAGCTAATATTGGGAGCGCCCTCTGCACCTGATAAGATATTATTTGATTGATCTGCATAAATGGGCACAGTCCAGCTTGAATTGAAACGTGTTTGAGTTTGAGGGGGTGCCGCCAATTCTAAAAGGAGGTTACGTGGTGCAGATGGTGGATATCCAGTTAGGAAGTCAGGAAGTGAGATCGTGAGTTTATTCTGGTAGCATCTGAAGTAGTTTTCATACCAGATATTCGCGGTGATAGGAAGCTCAATATTTGAGAAGTTGGTGTTGAAATAGACATAGGCTGGGCGCTGTTCTGTCCCTGGTCCAGATATATCAAATGTACGCAGATAGTATCCAGATGTACCATTGTTACGAGATAAGATGATACCAGTGATCCCTGAGCTTTCAGGGATGAAGGTTTTATTGTGATCCAAGAAGAGTGTGTAAGGGAAATTAGTCCCGCTAACATCTGCAGATGTGTTTAACATGTAGGGGACAGGGCGAGGGAAAGCACCTGCATTGATCTGGGAGAAATTGTCAAATGCAATCTTGAGTTCGGTCGTTGTGGCGCTGACGTCGAGGGCGACTTGGGTAGGTGCAGGAGGAGGGCCAATAACGTACTTCCACATCCAGTCATCGATCTTGGCAATGGCATTAACAATCGTATCGGGTTGCGTAGGATTCTTCTTAGCGTCAACAATACCAAATCCAATATTACATTCACCCGAGGGGCCAGCCGAATAAGGATGGAAATTGAACGTATTATTATTAATTGTATTTGCCGAGAGATCTGGAGATCCACCGCCACCAGAGCCTGGTGGACCCTGTGGACCAGTCATACCCTGTTGACCGGTTGGACCAGGATAGCCGCCGACAACCCAGTCAAAAATCAGTGGAGATCTGAGGGGTTGACCAAATGTCGTTTGGTTACGGAAGTTCACATATACATTGGCTATACCAGACGTATCATTTAAAATGGATGTTGTTATAATATACATACCTTGGTTTTGACTGGCATCTGATACATTTAGGAATACAGAAACATTCTGACAGAGATTACTGATATCTGTGAACCATTGGCGGAGCTGATTATTGCTGCTATCGAGATAATTAAATGAGTATGTGCGAACATTTGCAAACCCACTGGTATCAGTTTGATAAGGTATAGAACTCGAGTCAGCTCTGTAAGGGAAGACAGTTCCTGTAGTAAATGGATCACCCGATATGTTCCAGATACGCGTATAGTTTGATGATGGAATGCCTGATTGTCCAGAAACACCAGTTGGGCCTCGTTGACCAGTTGGACCAGGGTAGCCACCTACAACCCAGTCGAATGTTAATGGGCCACGAAGCGGCTGACCATACGTAGTCTGGTTACGGAAATTTACATATACATTGGCTATACCCGAAGTATCATTCATAAGAACAGTAGTTGCGATGTACATACCTTGGTTTTGACTGGCATCTGATACATTTAGGAAAACGGAAACATTCTGACAGAGATTGCTGATGTCAGTGAACCATTGGCGAAGCTGGTTGTTACTGCTATCGATATAGTTAAAGGTGAATGTTCGAACATCAGCGAAACCACTGGTATCAGTTGCTATTGGAATAGATTCAGATGTCCCGCGATACGGTTGGACAGTTCCTGTGGTGTATGGATCACCTGAAATGTTCCAGATACGCGTGTAGTTAGGTGAAGAGTAGCCAATTATGCCAGCCTCACCAGTTGGGCCTTTTTGACCAGTTGGACCAGGATAGCCGCCAACAACCCAGTCGAATGTCAGTGGACCGCGGAGAGGTTGGCCATATGTCGTCTGATTGCGGAAGTTGACGTATACATTGGCTATACCAGACGTATCATTCATAAGAACAGTTGTTGCAATATACATACCTTGATTTTGACTGGCATCTGATACATTTAGGAATACAGACACGTTTTGGCAGAGATTGCTGATATCAGTGAACCATTGACGGAGCTGGTTGTTACTGCTATCGATATAGTTAAAGGTGAATGTTCGAACATCAGCAAAGCCGCTTGTATCAGTTGCTATTGGGATAGATTCGGATGTGCCACGATACGGTTGGACAGTTCCTGCGGTGTATGGATCGCCTGAGATGTTCCAGATACGCGTGTAGTTGGATGAAGAGTAGCCGATCGTACCATCTCTTCCAGTTGGACCTTGAGCGCCTGTGTAACCTGTTCCACTGACTAACCCAGGTTCACCTTTTGGCCCTGTAAATCCAGTATCACCCTGGAAGCCTCTTATTCCATCATTTCCACGATTACCTTGGGGACCGGTTGCGCCTGTAACACCTTGATAGCCCGTTGGGCCAGTAACACCTGTAGGGCCAGTGGCACCCGTCGCTCCTGCCGAATTAATGACATAATTTAGTGCACAGAAGTCGTTTTGCAATGATTGACTGACAATACTATTAGCTCCTGTTATGGGTGCACCCGCAACGCGTGTTATATTTGAAATACTCCATGTGGTTAGAGTGGCTTCGGTAGGATATGCGATCTGTTGTACGATTGCCCCTGGATCCAATCGGAAAATACTTGAAATACCCTGGGAGTTTAAGTTATAAAACGTCATATAAACGGATGCATTTGTTGCAAGTGTTGCATTGATGCTATTGAACCATGCATCAACGTTATATGAGTTCGGTATAAGTGTATTAGCAATATAACCTATATTTGTAAAATAGAAAGTGCCTGAAGTAGGATCAATAAAAAAAGTAGGCCCTAAACCATTTATAACTTCTTCTGAAGCAGTTGTATAACGCCACCTAACTGTATTCGCTGCATCGAGACCAGGGTATCCATCATTACCTTTATCGCCCTTTGGACCAACAGGGCCGCCGCTTGGTCCTGTTACGCCTTGAGGGCCTTGAAAACCTTCTGATCCTGTTACGCCTTGGGGACCTTGATTGCCTGTAGGGCCTGTAGTGCCTTGAGGGCCTGTGAAACCAGTGTATCCTGTATCACCTGTAACACCTTGGCGACCTTGTCTACCTGGATTACCAACATCACCAACAGGGCCTTGGGGGCCAGTCTCACCTTGGGGGCCTGTGGGGCCTTGAGGGCCTTGGGCACCTGAGCCTTGAGGACCAGTCCAGCCTGTGGAACCTTGGGGGCCCTGGATTCCAGTGGGACCCTGAGGGCCTTGAATACCTGTAGGGCCTTGAGGACCTTGGGCTCCCGTGGGTCCTTGAGGTCCTTGGTTGCCTTGTGGCCCTGTTGGGCCTTGGGAACCTTGATTGCCCTGTGGACCTGTCACACCTTGGGGGCCCTGATTGCCTGTGGGACCTGTGACACCTTGTGGGCCTTGTATACCCTGAGGGCCAGTAGGGCCGGTCCAGCCAGTAGGACCTTGAGGTCCTTGGGGTCCCTGAGGGCCTGTGGGACCTGTGAAACCAGTGGGGCCTTGTGGGCCTTGACGTCCCTGTGGACCAGTAGGGCCAGTGAAGCCAGTGGGTCCCTGAGGGCCCTGGGCGCCATTAATACCTTGTAAACCGGTTGGGCCTGTGGGACCTTGTGTAGCGCTGAGAAGTAGACCATTACCAGATCCATCAATTTGAATGAAAACAGGAGTAGCACTTGTTGCAGGCTGGGTAGTTGTGTAGGGGTATTGTCCACCTACATCAGTTGATACATATACATAGCGCCCAACACCAGATCCATCAACAAGACTTGTAGGGAATGTAGTTGTATAAGATGCGCCTGCAATGGGTGTATATGCAAAACAATCATTGGGGATTCCAGGGATAAATACATCTACCGCAGACACATAGCCTATGACTTTTGAGGCATTAGCTCCTTCTGCAACGTAATATAAACCATCTGTGTCAAGATAGATTGGTGTACCAATCTGGAAGGTGTATCCTAAATCAGATGTTCTCTGTGGAACACGGATGTACTGTCTGTAAAGATTGCGAGCCCGAAAGCGGGAGATCTGATCTGCTGCCCAGGAGGGATCAGGCTGCCAACTGGGGTCTGGATCAGTACCAACACCAGGGGTTAAGATAGGAATACCATCAGGTCCTAGTTGATATAGATAGCCAGTTGTTTTATCAACCGGCTGACCATTACCTCCAACCGAATTCACACGTGAATTATAACCATCCACATCTTCAATCTCACAATTAAGAATTTCTTGTAATCCCTGAGATGTGCGGCTGTTAATTGTGTTAATACGCCATGCAAAGCCCTTTAATGATGTACTGAACCAGTCGCCCGGTTGGACATTATATATATCATAACGACCGCCTGAATATGCTTGTGAATATACAACTAGGGAGACATCCCATATATTTTGATCCTTTAAATAAGGATCACCATCTACCTCCACGGGCAATACTCTTGGCGGAAGCAATGACGTCATCTACAGGTCTTTTGGAATTAGAGAAATTGTTAATAACCACATCGCGGTTAAATCCACGATCTGATTATTATTCGGAGAGAGAGAATTAGCCAAACAGCTGAGAACTATTTACAAGAAATAGGTCAAATTGATATAAACAGTTTCGGATTCTAAACCCCATGCAAGTGTGCCTGACCCGGCTAACTTGATTCTTGTAAAGTTAACTAATTGTATTGTAGATGTACTAGTATCAATTCTAATTTCTGCTCCTCCTGGACCAATATTAAAACTGGTAGCTTGGAAATAATCAATTGTTGTAGGTGGAAAACTTGTAGTGCTATATATTGTTCTTGCGAATACCGTGATACAATTAGGAATAACTGGTGGTCTTACACCTGTTATAGTAAATATAGGAGTTAAACCAAGGCCATTGTATGTCCAATTCGATGCTAAACCTGTTGGCAAGGTACTATTTGCAAGAACAAAATTACCTGCTGATCCAGATCCAGTGCCGTTCGGCAGAGTAGGATTCCAATACAACTTAATTGTATAATTAACAGGTGCTTTTGGATTAGGGGGGCCTATAGGGCCTTGTGGACCGGTATATCCTGTTGAGCCAGTGACACCCTGATATCCTTGTACACCCTGTGGTCCTGTCCATCCCTGCGCCCCCTGTGCACCTGTTACTCCCTGGGGGCCTTGTATACCAGTTACACCCTGTGGTCCTTGTATACCAGTAGCACCCTGCGGTCCTTGCATACCCCCCACCCCTTGCGGACCAGTATTACCTTGATAACCCACTGTCCCACCATACATGATTGACATTGCATACGCTTGCTCAACAGTGAAAGTGGCAACACCACTTAAAATTGTAGAAAAGCTAACTGTTTTCTGGCCTGTACCAATGCGATTTTCATTACCAGGTATATATACAACAATCTGATTAGACGGATCTAGTGTACTAACAATCTGCATAATTGCATTAAATCCCGAACTATCAATAGTATGATCCATACTTGTAAATAAGTCTGAACGGTTAATCCCATTCATATCCATAAAACTAAATACAAACATTGAGTCACCACTTAGTGTAAAATAACCACGATTGTTGTCAATAAGTGGATCCCATGTAGCTTTATATTTCCAGTAGTATGTATTGGTTGGTGGGCTAGGTAAAGGTCCCTGAGTACCCCTCGGGCCTGTGTAACCGGTTGTACCTTGAGGGCCTGTAACGCCTTGTACGCCTTGTGGCCCAACTGGGCCTTGTGCACCCGTTTGACCCTGATAGCCTTGATAACCCTGGGGTCCAGTTGGTCCTTGTGGACCTATATCACCTATATCGCCTTTAAGGCCTCTGGTTCCTAGTGGACCTGTAGGGCCAGTGTAGCCTTCATTAATAGGTCCTTGAAACCCTCTATGACCGGTGGGGCCAGTAGGGCCTTGAAAACCGGTTGGACCAGTCTCGCCTTGACCGAGAGCAGCAGGATCCACCCAAACAGTCTCACCATTGGGTCCTGCACTCAAGATATAGGTTGAAGGCGGATATACACCGTTGGCAAGACGTGTATAGATCTGTCTAACTGCCAGCCGATCACATTCAATCGTCACCTGTGGAGGGGGTGCACTCATTACTCTGGTAGTTCAAGCCTGTTTTTTGGAGGCGGGATGATGCGCATTCTGAGGCGGGGATACATTTAGGGCTTACCGAACGGAGCATAGGGACGACAAAAGCGCCACAGAGGCTAAAAAGCAACACACACTATCGTTAGAATGCCTTCCGGCGGTGGTTTACTACAGTTAGTTGCACAGGGTCGTCAAGATGTCTATCTTACCGGCAATCCGCAAGTGTCGTTTTTCAAGCTAGTTTATCGCCGGCATACGAATTTTGCGATCGAGTCAATGCCGATCTATTTCGATGGAGATGCCAATTTCGGCCAGCGTGCTACATGTGTCATACCACGTCGGGGTGATCTACTCGGCCCTGTATTCCTACAGATACAGTTCCCTGCTCTGACAAATCAGGCAACGGGCGAGCCTATTCCATATGTTAATTCGGTTGGTCATGCACTTATTCATGAGATAACACTCGAGATAGGTGAACAGGAGATCGATCGTCAGACTGGTGAATGGATGGAGATCTGGACTCAGCTCTCAACGCCAGCGGGGCAGGTTGATGCCCTCAATAACTTAATTGGCCGTGTCGATGGCTACATTCCACCTGATTACTACGGCCCCTTCACACTAAATGTACCACTCCAGTTCTTCTTTTGCAAGAACCCTGGATCTTATTTGCCCTTACTTGCACTGCAGTACCATCAGATCCGTATTACAATTAAGACTCGGCCTCTTCAGGAGCTGTTTTATGATCCCCAGTTGACAACACAAGAGAATTGTAATATTCATGTGGAGGCGGCTGTACCACTGAAGATGATGATGTACGGTGATTATGTCTTCTTAGATGTGGAGGAGCGGCGAAAGTTTGTATCAGTTGAGCATGAGTATCTGATTGACCAGGTGCAGTATACACCGCTAGTTTCGATACCTGCAGGGGTGTCGCAGTTTGGTGTGCGCATGGAGTTCAATCATCCGATCAAGGAGTTATTCTGGTACGTGCAGCGTGACGTTATGCGCTCACGTCATGAGTATTTCAACTTCTCGTCACTGTCGGTGCTGGATGCAATAACAAGTGGTCTTCTTCGTGGTGACAACATGGAGTCCGCGGTTTTACAGTTAGATGGTCAGGATCGGTTTGAGGAACGGGGTGCAACCTATTTCCGCTTGATCCAGCCATTCCAGCGTCATACTCGGACCCCAATTGATCAGTTCATCTACTGCTATTCATTTGCTCTACGGCCTGAAGAGGCCCAGCCTAGTGGGACATTGAATGCTAGTCGGATTGATTCCATTGTGCTGCAGTTGAGACTGAATAACAACATTTTAGGAACTCCGGATGCGAATTGCGACGGTACGGCGGCGAAGCGGGGTTTGTCTACGACACGGGTCTATGGTCTGAATTACAATGTGCTGCGAATCATGGATGGGTTCGGAGGGTTGCTCTTTAAAAACTAAAGGGAGAGGCCGCTCCCACCGGCTAGTTGCCAAGGGCGCCCTGCGGGCGCCATCATTATAGCGAGGGATAAGCGTGAGCGCGGGGATAAGCGTGAGCGGATGCATGTCTCCACTCTAAAGGCGGTACAAACGATAGTTAATGGCAGAAGAATCACCAGCACCTGCAACCGAAAAGAAGTCGAACGCCCCCTACGAGTACACACAGGGGTCTTATTGGGGCGGTCCTAGTATTAGTTACTTTGTATATGCGGCCTTAGCCGTGATCCCTTTTACCGGTCTGCTCGGTCTCGACCATCTCTATCTCCGATCACCTGGAACCGCCTTAAAGAAGATTGGTATCAATCTTGTGACCTTCGGTCTCTGGTACTTTTACGATGTCCTGCATGCCCTCTTCGACGGCGAAAACACACGCAAATACGGTCTTGAGACTCCATTCGGTGGCCCGGCAGGTATTGGCGCCGGCATGTTCTTGGAAGGTGATGAAGAGGCACCGGCGGGAACACCTAGTGCATTCACCTTTATGGCCTATGCAGCCTGTGTCTTCTTTGTTCCATTCGGCATTGAATACCTCGTCGCCGGTGACACCTGGGGATTCATCGGTAAGCTTGTATCATACATCACCTTCATTGTCCCTGCATATGTCTGGATTCGTCAAATGTACGCACTTTGTTCAGACCCAACCGAACTATTCAAGTGTGGACCGAAGCGCTATGTGCCATTTATGAAGTCAAATTCGCCTACCAATCCTTTCGGGGCAGGTGGTCCTGTTTGCTCTGATCCCGAAGACGATTCGCCAGGATTTATTGGACGTATCTGGGCCTGGATCAAAGAACACCTCAATATTTTCGAGAAAATCAAGAACTTCATATTGAACATGCCACTCATTGGTCGACTATTTAGTCTAGGCCTAACTGTACTCGAGATCCTGGGAGTTATCCGTAAAACGGCGACAGATACGGTTGAGGGTGTTGCAAAGGTTGGGGAGGCGGCTGGTAAGGCCTCGGGGGCGTTTAGTGGACTTACAGGTATGATCAGTTCGGCTGTATCTGGATCAAGTGGTCTGAAGAAGGCTTCAGAGGCTGGGTTTACGGGTAGTGCTGCTGAAGGTAAGAAGGGGCCTGCTGGCAATGCAGAACTACCTTTAGAGAATCTTAAGGAGAAATATTCAACTGAGGGTTTGACACCTTGTCCTGCGGCTGCGGCTGCTGCGGCAGATAGTGAAAAACAAGAAGAATAAGACAATTAGGGAGTATAAATGGATGAGGGAATATCATTGCTCTTGATTTTTGGTATCAGTTTGATACTTATAGGTGGTATTGCAATTGGGCTGCAGAGATGGGTTGCAAGGCGATTCGCTGCTTCTGCTGCTGCGCAAGCGCGGAGCGATGAGGGAGATAACGATATCCCTCCCGAGGAGACAGATGTCGGCGATGTACCCCCTGGCGCTTGAATCCCAAGATCTCCTTGAGAGCATGCTTCGCAGATGTGCACCGCGTGATGCTATTCGCGAGGCAAAGTATGCCCCGCTAGTTGTTATCTACTTTACGGCACGTTGGTGCGGAGCCTGTAAGGCGGTTGATCTGCCTTACTTGATGTCTCTCCGTAACGACATTGTTTGGTACAAGTGTGATATTGACCAGAATCAGTTCTCAGCAGGTTTCTGTGGTGTCAAGAAGATTCCTAGTTTTCAGATCATCCGTGATGGCAACCCTGAGCCTCTAGTGTCAACGAACAACACTGCTCAACTGGCTTCGCTGATCCGTCAGCTCTAAGGTGGGTGCAATAGTTAGGATATATGGAGAGTGCAGATGTACTTATCGTAGGAGCCGGCATTGCCGGCCTCTATTCAGGTGTACAACTACTTCGACGCCGACCCGGCAGCAAAGTAGTTATAGTAGAAAAGTACAAGACACTTGGTGGACGTGTTATTACATTTAGGGGTAAGGATGGGACGGCTGCGGCTGGTATGCACTGGGAGAATGGTGCTGGGCGTGTCCATTCAACACATCGACGTGTGAGACATCTCTTGAAGGAGCATGGTCTACATCTGGCGCCCATCGGCGCCTCCGCCGGCTTTATGCGCGGGGCTGGCTATGGGATCGAGACGAATGACTTTGAGGACCTCATTGCGACATATCTTGCACCTCTGCGACTTCTTGGAACGGGCGTTCTCGGTGCAACTACGCTTGGAAAACTTTTAGGAGAGATACACGGTGAGACCCAAGCAAAAGAGATTATAGTGAAGTTCCCGTACTATGCCGAGATCTGGATTCAGCGTGCAGATATGGCGCTGGAGGCGCTTTGCGGTGATCTCGGAACACGGGAAGGATATGGGGTCTGTGTGGAAGGACTGGGTGCATTAATAGCTGCGCTGGCAGATACATTTAGGGGATTAGGGGGCGTGATTGTGGCGGATTGTGAAGTGGAGCAGTTCGAACGAGTGGGGGATGAATGGATTGTGGAGGCATTCTGTGGACGCAAGTGGACGTGCTCGCAGCTTGTACTTGCTGTTCATGCATCTGCTATCGGGTCACTGAAGTCTTCGCTTGCCGCTTGTGGAGCGGATGTTGTTCTAACTGCAGCTGAGCGTATTCGTATGGAGCGACTCCTTCGAATTTATGCAATTTACCCTAAAGGTTCCCCTGTGTTGAGGATACCACGGCTAGTTGTACCAGGAGGTTTGAGATATATCATACCTATTGACCCTGAGAGAGGGGTTGTCATGATATCATACACTGAGGGGGCAGATACAGAGCCGTGGTGGAAAGATGCAGTTGCTGCGGCGAGTGGAGATAAGAAGGGGCTGAAGCGTTTAACGAAGGCGATTGATGCGGCTGTTAAGGAGCTATTTCCTGGTATGAAGAATCCTGCTCCACTCTTTGTGAAGGCGCATCCTTGGTCATCGGGTTGCAGTTATTGGCTTCCAGGTGATTACGATCCTCAGGAGCTCGGGCGACAGACACTGAATCCGGTTTCAGGGCTGTATGTCTGTGGTGAGTCGTGGTCGATGCACCAGGCGTGGATGGAAGGAGCGCTGGAGTCCGCAGATGAGATGTTGAGTACACTTCTGGTAGCTTGAACAAGGTAGCAGAATGAATATTTACAAATAAAATGAGAAAATACATTTAGGAAATGAGTAGCAAGTGCATCAAGCTGACAGCGAAAAAGTATAAGGAGCGTCCTGGTCCACCATATTCGGCCCAGGATTGCAAAGGCCGGCGTATGAAGGGGAATGATGGACGGATGTATGTCAGTCAGGCAGCGGCGAATGGGGTTTACAGATTTGTCGCGGTTGGTGCAGAAACGCGTAAAGTACTGAAGCCCAAAGGCAAGCGCTATGCAATTCTCGATAACGGTGGAGAGCCTTTTGTCGTTTTCGTTCGGCCAGGACAGTTAGAAGTCTACCACAATGATTTTGATCGCGAGGCCGAAAACTACACTCTTGGCAAAAAGATCCTGGCTACGGAGTATTTAAAGGTCCACATTGGCGACAATGATCTCAAAATCAAACACCCAGGAGTAGCCCCTAAAGGTATCTATCCAGGAAATTCCATTTTAGTACAGGTGCAGCCGAATAAATACATTTATATTGGCAGTGAGATATATTCGTTTTCAGCACTGGATGGGGATACAATTAGGAGGTATTACTCGCCTGTTGGTAATAGTGCAGTGCCTTATCCGTATGCGCTAGGAGAGAAATATGCCTACATGATGTTGGATCGTGCGGCTATTGATATTGCTACTGTTGATCCGAAGGAGGATGTTTATCCGCAGTACTATTCACGCGAGCTTGATAAGACGCAGAAGAAGTTGAAGATCAAGATGATTGCTCGCCGCAAAGAGTAGAATGGACACCCACTTTTTCATTTCGCTCTTTCACATCATCGCAGTCGTCCCTTTCTTCCTCTTCGTCGCCTTCAAGCGTGCCTCGACACCTGATTGGGCCTATCTGCTCATGCTCGTCCTCGGTGTCATCATCGTCCTCTATCACCTGATGAAGAGTGTACGGCGGTTCTATTCGGGCTCTCACTATCTCTGGGTCAACCTCCTACATGTACTCGTCGTCGGCCCCCTCATGGTCTACATCGGCACAAAGAAGAGCGCCGGCACTCCTCGTGCAGCCTATGAGCTCTTAGCGATGGTTGGTTTCGCGGCTCTCGGCTACCACCTCTATTCGATGGTTCAGACCCTGCAGATCGTTCGCACGGATTAATACCTAAATGTGGCCTGCATCTAATACATTTAGGGTAATAATGATGCTACTTGAGATTTGTTGTAAATGTGGATTTGTGCACAAGAGTGATCAGATCCAGGTAGGAGGTGTACCTTATCGTGGTTATAAGCCGCATTATCACTGGCATCCAGTCGGCGGTGCGCTTGAAAAAGATGGAGTCAAGCTGCATGCAACGATCTGTGTTGCCTGTTGTGGCGAAGTAGTTAATTGGAAGGAGTTCTATGAGTACAAGGCGAAGACACCTGAAAAATACAGGGTCAAGTGGTCGCTGAATGCGCCTCTCCCTGAGCACTATTTAGAGTATGCTGGAGCATTATATGCGGAACAGGCGAAGTATTATGAGTTCGAATAAGGGGCTGCTCAGAAAGATACATTTAGGGGTTTGTGAAAGAATGCCTTCCCTTCTGTTGTCCAGCGAATGCTGTAGGCGACTACACGGACTCCTGAGGCCTGTGCCGTTTGAACTGCTCTATTATAAATCGGATCGAGGGCTGATATCTTAAATCCTGTTATATCTGTGCGTTGGCTGAGATACAAGAGGATGGTGGAGGCCACGGGGGCTAGACTGGTTAGGGTTTCGCAGTGTTTGAGGGCGCGAGGAGATACGAGATCTATCTTGCGTTTATTACCGTAAGGGAAGATGGCTTTTCGTTCGGCGGCTGGATCAGGTGGTGGGCGTTTGGATTCCAGGCCATCGAATGTATCTGCAAGAGATGCATTCTTGACTTCGATCCAAGTGCGGCGGCCGCTTTCATCAACGGCGGCAAAGTCGAAGCGAGTTCCAGGATGTTCAGGAGGGCAGACCTCAGATGAGATATCTTTGAGATCCCCAAGATATCCTCGTTCTAAGATACCACGAGCTACATGATTGGCGACGGCGGGGTTAACACAGACAAGGGCATCTCCATCTTGAACCAGATACAAGATCTTAGTTGAGATACCCTTGGTGTCGTCGCTGGCAGACATAACCCAAACCCGTACTCCAGGTACAATTAGGCCATGGCAGCCGAGGGCAGGATTATGAGTAATATGAATGGAAGAATCCGTATCTAATTGTACATCAACGAGATATGGGGACTTATTGGATGCCGACGGGCGGCAGACGACAGTTGCGGCCTCAAGGGGACGCGGAAGCTGATAGAGCATTTCTTGCGGGCTGCGGGCTGGCTGAGGCAACTGACGGGGCATTCAATTTTTCCTGGGCCTCCTTGCCAACGCGGTGGCACTTATATTTATGAACAACCTGGAGATTCTCATAAACGGTTTCTCCGCCGGCAGCCCAAGGGACAATGTGATCACCTTCATACTTCTGCCCAACCTTGATCTCCTTTTTACAAATAGCGCATTGCTTATTTTGTTCAGCCAGCCGCCGTTCAATCTGAGCAGGACTGAACAGTCGTGGTGCGGGCGTAGTACCAATCTCTGCATGAATGATCGCATCGACTGCTGCAATAACAGCCTTCTGGAACGCATGATTGCGTCCAATCATACCGAGGTTATCTTCGCGAATACGATCAAACACCTTCTCTTTTATGGCAGCGGAAAGGACCGCTGAATGACGATTGAATATCGCGACAGTTGGAATCAGCGCAGCACAACGGGCGACAATAATCTTATTTGCCACAACCATATCATCCTCGCCTTCGAATAGCCTCTCATCATTCCTAAATGTATCCAAATAGCGAATCATTCGTTTGCTGAGATCAGTGAGGCTCTCCTTCTTTTCCTCTAGTGTTTTAATAATATCATCATATTTCTCACCAAATGTATTAGCTGCCCACTTCTTATAGTTATCTCGTAGCGAACTGAAAGTAGGGAGATTCGGTTGAGCAAGAGCCAGAAGTGACAAGAAGACCATATCGTTATCTCCGCGCTTACTCTCTGTCTTTGGGTATAGTGGGCTATCAAAGATACGTGCACTGTATGGTGCAATCAACTCATAGAGCGGCTTATATAGGGGCTTCTTCTGTTCATACTCGTTAAGGGGCTTTGCCGAACAATTAAGAATCTCATACATGTCATTGAGTTTATCTTCATTGCGGTAACTTGCATCCAGTACATTTAGGAAGAAACGATAGTCACGGATGCGTTGTTGATCTTCTTTTGGTAGTTCACGAAATAGTTTATTCTTATATTTAGCAGGATCAATAGCTGCCACTGAAGCGCCAATACGAAACTGATTATTGAGGAAACGAATGGCAGTGGTAAGGCGATGCATTCCATCGAGGACATCGACGCAATCATTCCCTTCATTGACAACGAGCCAGATGGGGTTTGTTGCACGACCGATGATAATAGTTTCAATAAATCCAGTGCAGAGTTTCTCTGACCAGGCTTCATATTCGCGCTGAAAGTCTGGTTCTAGATCAATGAATGTTGCATTGATAATGCGTGCCGTTTCACGATTCGTGCGGGCGGCGAGAGTTGCAAGAGACTCGGATGACATTTAGGGTTGCTGGGGGTGTTAGACTACCTAATAGTATACAGATCGCGTCAACTTTAGGCCGTGGAGTCACTGCTAGGCTTAAAGACGTGCTCGCTGACGAGCTTCCCTGCAGGGTCCCATACCTGAAAAACTCCTGCCCGCTCACCCTCAATGTATGTCCCAAACTGCTGTTGAGTACCAGTATGATACCATGTCTTGAATTCCCCGTGTTTCTTGCCGGCCTTGAACTTGTAGACTGCCTTGAGTGTACCATTAGGGTAATAGTAGCGCTCTTCACCATCGGGCTTACCTGCAACCCATGTTGCTTCATAATCGAGTTTGCCGGTTGCGCCTTGAACCACATGCCATGACTTGTATTGTCCATGAATGATATCATCTTTATAGTAGAACTCCTGTTCAATATGCTTCATATTCAGAAGCGAATGATAGCGACAGACACCTTGTTTTCTACCGGTTGCATCAACACTGTATACCATTAGGGCACC
>JACCDY011174250.1_pt1 | contig 27023 bp, 28 predicted proteins | sample 7446391 | NCBI WGS metagenome assembly JACCDY01 (sample SAMN15323451, study PRJNA562643) | freshwater metagenome | isolation source: river surface water | place: USA:Blue River Watershed | collected 2017-08-18 | reverse complement strand
GCACATCCTATCTCTTTTATTTGCACAATTTTCCAAATGACTTAGGTCAAGTATTCCTTCATAACCATCAGGGTCAATTTGTACTACTTCTAAACTAGTTGGTACATTTTTAAGGTACTTTAATAACTTTGCACTAATAGTTAAACTATCGATACCATCAAAAGTAAGTAAATTGACTCCATATCTTTTTAACGAATAACTTATATTTTCGTATTCGTTTGCATCTTCATTATGTACATAATGTGTATAACAATTTGTACACTCGTATGTTTCTTTTTGATATATAGAAGCCATTTTTACATTAATTATATTACTAATAAATAAAGTAAAATTTCAATTTTTATATATTCAAGTTATTACGCTATTTGGTCTAGATCTTCTTCTGAATTATAATCAATTGGAACAGGTGTCATAGGTTTTTCTTTCAAATCCACAATATAATCTCCAATATTAAATTCCAAATAATTGGTTGTGGACATTGGATTTTTTAAAATAATTTTTTTAATATATTCTTTTGTCAGCTTATAAACATTATCTTTAGCTGAATCTAAACTAATTAGCATAGGTATTTTTACTTGGGATGGTAATGGTTTAAATGCAATTTCAAGTTGCTCAGCAATTTCTTTAATTGTATTATCCACATTATATACATCAGTTAATTGCAAATACATTTGATGAGAAGTAAACTTATCCATATTTAATTCAGTTTCAGAAACAAAATAAGGTTCATTTGGTTTTATGTATTTCCAATTTCTTGATTTGGTCAACAAATGATCTTTGATACACCAAAATCCTTTGGTAAAATTGTATCCATATTTAATTGCTTTAATTATTCTAAATTTGTTTACATAATCAGTAGGATATTTAATCAATTTGTGTTTAATTGCTTCTTTACAACCAAATCCATAGATAATTCCGGATTCTGGTTTCCAATAGCATCTACAATAATCAAAATCAAACCGATTAATCGTTTCAAATGGATTAAGATTTGTGTAAATCAGATTTAGTTTAGGTAATTGGGTTTTTGATTCTAATTCTATCATCGAAGGATATATATTTATTGTATCGTAAAACTTGTACATTTCTTTGAATGCGTCAATGAATTTTTTAGGTTCGTTGATCCAAAAATCCAAATCACCTTGTAAAGCAATTCCTTCATGTAAATTAGCAACAGAATTACCTACTAACACATAACCATCAAAACTTAGTTGACTGATAAATTCGTAGGTTTGTTGGTTTATCCATTTGTTATTTTTTAATTCAATTGTATACGACATTTAAATTTATATATGTAAATTTTAATATTATTATAAATTGTCAACTTTTTATAATTAAAAATTGATTTTTTACTCTAATACTAATTATTTATATTAAATAAATGTTTAATTATACTTTAGTTAAAGTTGGACTAAATGAATTTAAAATTGTGGATTTTGAATGGTTAGTTTATATCTTAAAATATCTAAATCAACAAATCGACAGCCAAGAGTTAAATAATAATTTTTTAGAGGTTAAATTAGATTTAGCACATAAAGATATTGATACTAATTTATTAGTTAACATAGTTAATTTGAAATTAAAAAATTTTTCATCTCAATTTAATTTTTCGAATTTAGTTAAACTTGCAGTTTTGGATTTAGGTGATAATTTTAATCATCCAATTGATAATCTGCCATCAAGCCTAATAAATTTAATTTTATCAAAAGATTTTGATTATCCATTAGATAATTTACCTAATGGATTAGAAATTTTACAACTATCACCTAGATATAATAGACCAATTGATAATTTGCCAGAATCATTAAAAAAATTAGTAATTGGTACCAAAATGCATGGAGTATTATTTAATCAGCCAATAAATAATTTACCCACAAATTTAGAAGAACTGTATATACATGGAGAATTTAATCAACCAATTGATAATTTACCAGCAGGATTAAAATCTTTATCACTAGGTTTAAAATTTAATCATCCTATTGATAATTTACCATCAGGACTTGAAAAACTTGATATTGAAGATTTAGAAAAATTTAATCATCCTGTTGATAATTTGCCAAAATCTTTAAAATTAATAAATTTTAATAAAAATTATAATAGTCATTCAATAGATAATCTACCAGATTCTATTGAAGAAATCAATGGATTGAGAAGATATACAATAGAAATTAAAAAATTACCAACAAATCTTAAAAAAATAGCTATTTTAAATAAAAATAAAAGTTTTTTAAACTTACTTGATAATTACAAAATCAGACCAGAGTTAACACATTTGAGTTGTTAATTATATAAATAAAAATTGAAATTTTATTGTTTGTAAAATAGTTTATATATTAAATTTTCTTAAAATGAAGAATTGCACAGAATTTAATTTTATTGGTAGAGTATATAAGATAGAGGATGAAGAGGAGCTCTATTCTACTTTGTCTGGTATAAATGACGAAATAGAACAAAATAATTATTCAAGAGTATTGTTTACTATGATGTTAGATTCAAAACATAAGAATATTGATATTCAACTATTATCAAATGTAATTACTTTGAATCTAAAAAATGATTTTAATTATCAAATTGATTTTTCTGTTATGTCCAAACTTAAAACACTTAATTTTGGAGATGAATATGATTATCCTATTGACAATTTACCACAATCTTTAGTAAATCTACAATTACCAAAATATTATAATAAATCAATTGATAATTTACCTAATAGATTAGAATCATTAATATTATCTTATGATTATGATTTACCAATTGATAATTTACCAGAATCGCTTAAAAAATTACATTTGGGTGAAAAATTTAATAAACCGATTGATAATCTTCCAAATAGTATTCAAGAATTAGCAATTGGTAAATATTTTAATCATAGTGTGTTTAATTTGCCATCAAATCTTAAAATGTTAATCATAAAATCAACTAATACAAATATGATAGCGACATTTAATAAGTTAAATATTGAATATTTGTTAGTACCTTAAATATTAAATAATTTATAATTTTTTTAATATATATAAATATTTATGTCAGAATTCAATAAGATTATACAATTTGGAACAATTAGATCTGGAAGTACATTAATATTTAACATGTTAAAAATATTATTCAAAGAAAAGAATATATATAAATCTCATAATATAGAATATAATAATGAAGATTTATTTGTAATCACGATTAGACATCCGTATAATTGTATTATTTCTAGTATATTAAGATTTAATCAAGAAATTAATATAGAAAATTTACAAAAACACACAGATATATTTTTTGATAGAAACGGTGGTGGTTGGGATATGATGGTTTTGGATATTAATAAACCAAATATCATTATAGTTTTTTATGAAGACTTAATTGATAATATTGATAACACAATTGATATGTTAGGTTTAAAATTGGGATTAAACATTAATGACGAAATTAGAAATAAAATTAAAATCAATACTGATATAGAAAAAATGAATAAAATTTCCACAGATCTAAAAGAATTTGTAAAATGGGATATTAATACTTTTATACATGGAAATCATATTAGCAAATTTAAAGGTAAAACAGATTATAAACAAATTTTAAATGAAGAACAGTTAAATTATTTAAAATCATATAAAATGTTAAATGATTTTATTGAAAAATTTAATTATACAAAATAAAAATTACATTACAAAAATTACATTTTGACCAGAGCTTCAAGAGCATGTTCAACAATAATACTAGTTTCGGGCCAAGTGGATCCTAACCTGATTTTCCTAAGTGAATCAACTAGTCCAACATAAGGAACTCCATCTCTATTAAGCAGTACCTCACTATGATTCTTTGCAATCTTCAGAATCATTTTGCAAGTATACCTTTCCTTGATATTTCCTTGACAAATTGTTTCATGAAAAAGTTTCAAAACAGGTATTGAAAGTTCAGTAAAATCAGAAGTAGGGTCTGATGCATATGCAATCATAATTTGAGACACATACTGATTTGTTCGAATATCACTTGAATAGTCTGATAGAACTGAATCAATTATGCTCTTGGGAATCTTTACTCCTTGAAATCCAAGCCCACCAATAATTTTAAGACCAGAAATAGGATCAGTTTCTAGATATCTCTTAATGTAAGTCCATTCGGTTGCAATCTCATCTGATGTTAGTGGTACTACATCATGTTGCACAATCTGATTTGCATGTTCAAGTTCATGAATATTAATAGCCTCATTTTTAAATGCACTCCTGATTTTGGAAAATACGTTATTAAACATCATAACACATCCATCAGTACGTTGAATTTCTACAATTAGAAAATCTTTTGATTTAGTCTGTAAAATTCTAAATACAAAATCAATATCCCGTAGAGTATTGTCATCTCCGATACGAGCATCAATCTTAAAAAGATTTGTTGGATTGAGAGTAAGTTCAATATTCATGATTGTACCGATATACACAATCTTTTGAATTACATCTTCATATTGATTGACTGTAAAATTTGTGAGAAAATGAGTGGGCTCTAAATAATACGAGGCTGAATCATAAACCATAGGCTCATTTGTAACCTGAGTGTGTATAAAATCTTCCAAAAGTGTAAAACCATTAATTTCCATATTTGATATTCTATTAAGCCAGTTTTATAATATATAATTTATAATTTTTAATAATTATGATAATCCAATATTTGAAAATTCAATTTTTTATAAAAATTACATATTTAGAAATTTTGTCAAGTACATTTGTCTAAATGTGTGAAAACATTTGTTTATATGTGTTTTATTGTTTTTATCAATTACAATTCCATTAATTAGTTCTTTAAATTCGTCATTATGTCCATTTTTAATAATAATTTTTCCATATACTGGATTGTACAAGAAATATACCACATTAAAATCACCATTAGCTTCAGAGTAAAGGTTATCCCATTCCAAATGATATTCTGGATGTGCATATTCAAAATCTGGATCTCGATTTTTAATTACCATACATTTAATTCCAATAAAATATTTATTAGTCACAAATTTAAATACAGTATCGGGGATAAATGTGCATTCAAAAGCACGTTTTAAATTTTTAATTAGCTCACAATTAACATCTTCGGTTAAAATAAAGTTTTCAAAAAAATCATTTTTTTGTACAGGATTTGGGTTTATCAAAATTGAATCACCAATAGACCGAGCTTTTTCAAGTTGTTTTTGTCTAATCTTATTCAAATACGGATTAGTAGTTTCACATATCATTTGAAATATAATAATCTAACTAATATATAATGACCAATCTTTATTAATAATTTTGTTATAATAATTGTGAATTTCAATTTTTTATTAAAATTGAAAAAATTAAATTTTGAACATAAAAATTAAAGACCATATATAAGTAATGAATAATTCTGATAATTTAAAAATAATTACTAATCTAGTTAATACATTAACAGATGAACAAATTGATACTATTTGTGATTTAATATCTAACCCGCCTAAAAAGTTTTTACAAGAATTAATTAAATCTACAAATTTAAAAATTGGTACACAAATATCCAATATAATAAAATATTCATATTATAAAAAATATACAGAACTAGAAAAATGGATTAATTCAAATCTCATAGATATTAAATTTAATTTTGTTGAAGATTGGAAAAATCAAAAAAAAATTAACTTGACCAAATTACTTATTGTGTTAGAATATTTAGATAATGATTCCCTACATAAAAATATTGGTGGAGAATCTAAAAAAACTTATGCGAACAAAGAAGTAATTAATGATGCATCACTATCTCTCAAAAAATGTTTTGATTCTGAATTTAAATCGATAACGGATGAATTTTATTCTAATCTTGATTTAGTAAGAATTGAAATTATTAATCTGGGGATTAACGAAGACTTAGTTAAAAATTTAACAAAACAAATGGTTACATTGATTCAATGCGAAATTGTTTGTAGAAGAAAATATGATTCTGGAGAATTAATAAATTATACTGAAAAAATTAAAGATATCACAGACACCAGACTTAAAGAAAAAAGATTTTATCAATTGGCAAATAAAATTAGATTTAATAATTTAGTCAATGAACCTGAACATTTAGCACTTAAAATTTTATTACATGGTTCATGGGATGAAACTAAACAAAATTATAAATGGTTAACTGACTTAATTACATTTATAAATAATGGTAGCCCAGATGCTAAAGAATGTTTGATAACAAATTGCGGAATACCAGATTTTGATGATACTGATAAAAGATATAGATCAACATTAATTAGACAAGTTGCAGAAAATTCAGGATTAAATATGAAATATTCTAGTCATATAATTAATTATATATTTTCATTAGGAATATATCATAAACATGGTACATATTTCAAATGGTATAATAAAGAATATGAACATATCCAAGAATTTGAACAATATAAAGCCAAAACATTTGATGAAAATCTGTTATTACTTGTCAATCAAATTGGTCTAGATATTGATTTAGAACCAATTCAAAAACTGATTAAACTAATGGAAGAATATAAAAATATTTTTTATAATAATTTTAGTTAATTTAGATTTTTATTATAAAATTTTTTTATATAATTCAATATTAAAAATAATGTCTAAGAGATTAGAAAAAACAACTGAGAAAACAACTGAAAAAACTAATAAATCAAAAACTGATAAATCAATCACTACCAAGTCTAAAACTGATAAATCAGTTAAATTTAAAGAAAAAGAAAAGATAATGTTTATATTGTTTCCGGGTAATGGTAATTCAGAAAAAGATTGGAATAATTTATATGATACAACTGAAAAAATAGATAAGAATGTGACATTTATTTCTGAATTAAAAAAATTAGGTAAAATATGTTATATATCATATCCATGGAACAATGTATTTTATTATATGGATTCGAATAGTAGGTCAAGATTTACAGATGATTTAAATTTTTCTATAGAAGATTACGATGTCAAAGTCTACTGTAAAAAAGTATTTACAGAATTAAAAGATTTTAAAGGTAAATTTGTCCCAATTGGTCATTCAGTTGGTGCATTATTTGCACATGTATTTGCAGAAACTTATGCATCCAAATGTGCTTTTAGTGTTACAATTGATGGAAGTTTTTTAACAGGGGTATGGGAAAATCAAGTTAAAAATATAGCCCGATATCTCAAATACACTAATGATGATTTAATTGAATTAAAGCTAAAAGCAGTAAAAGGTAATAAAAATACAATTAATGAAATATCTACAATAAGTTTGAGTAATATTTTAAATAATATTTATAAAACTAAAAAAAAATATTCGGATATTAAATTAAAAGTTAAGCGGATTAGTTTTTTTAATATCGACATATCAAATGACCCAGTATTTTTTGAATTAAATGGCTGTAAGATTAAAGAAAGTATCCAAATGAAAAAATTTAATAATAAAAAATATGATTCTATTATGTTTGTGGATAAAACCCATTGGCCTCATTGGACTTTTGATTCTAGAAACACAATATTAAGTGTTATCAAATCAAATGTAATTAATTAAAAAATTTTATTCAATTAACTGATTTTTTGTTCCTGTAATGATATAAACATTGTTGTTGAATTTATCATTAAAGTTTGCTGAATTATTTTTTTTAAGTTCTTTGATACTATTATCAACAATATCTTCATTACCATTAGGATCAAATATATAATTCATAAAAAAGTTTTTGCGCATATAACTTTTTATTTCCATGGTTAAAGTTGGTTTTGATCCAGTAAGTCTTATTTCATAGGTTTTAACCCCTGTGTTAACACTAGTATTTTCAAATAGTACAAAATAAATTAAACCATCTTTTAGATTGTTAATATTAATTCTTGTATTAAATATATGATTTGGTTCATTAGCATCAAGTATTAAATCTGATATTAAAGTATATTTTTTTTTACTTATTGTATACTTGACATTTGGATTTTTATCTTGAGAAAAATTTAATATCTCAATCCAACCTATTTCATTAAAGTTAAATCTCCAACTCAGATAGTAAATCATAGTTTTATTATATTAAATAAATATATATTTATATCATAAATCAATATTTTTTCTTTAGCACATTGATTTATAATCTAAATAAAGGTAATCGTCCATATCATCATCTTCACTGCTATAAAATTTTACATTAGGATAAGAATTAATCAGCGACTGGATATTATCATTTAATCTACGATATACAACCACTTCTACCGACCTAGATAATTTTTTTATGTGAATATTTGAAGATTGAATTACCAAATATTTTAATGAATCTGGAAGTTTATTAATTTTAGTTGAACAATAATAACCACTAAATATTAGTCTTTCAATACTGTTAGGTAGATTATCCAATTTTCCTTCATAGTTTCCACAAAATTCTATAATTTTAAGATTCGGAGGAAATTTGTTTAGCGGTTTATCAAAATTACCCAATACTAATATATCTAATGACTTGGGAAGATTATCAATGTTTTTGTTAAATTTTGCTCCAAAAATTAGAACCTTCAAACCCGACGGTAAATTATCAACTGGTTTATTAAACTTATTACCTAATTTTAAATATTTTAGATTAGTTGGCCACTTATTTACTTGTTTAATATATTTATTACCTAGAGTTAAATACTCTATGGAATCAGGAAGTTTATAAATTGATGAATTAAATGAATTACCAAACTCTAAACTAGTAATATTTGGAGGAATTAAATCTACATCCTCATCAAAATTATCAGGTAACTTTAATTTTTTTAAACTTGGTGTAATCATACCAAAAGAAAAATCTTGTTCATATGATTCAATTTTTAATACTTCTAATTGTGTAGGGAGTTTATCAAATTTGTAATTACATTCTGACAAATATAATTTTGTAATTGAGTTTGGAATATTATTCAAACTATGTTCATATTTTTCTGATGATAAATATAATTCGGTTAAATTTTCAGGCAAATTATCAAGCGATTGATTAAAATTTTTGTTTAAAATTAAAATTTTTAATGAAGATGGTAAATTATTAACATGTTGATTAAAATTAGATCCTAACTTTAACACTTCAAGTGATTCTGGAAGATTATCAACTGGTGAATCAAATTCAGAATTTCTACTTAAATCAATAACTTTTAGATTGTTTGGTAGATTATCAAGTGGTAAATTAAAATCATCATTAAACTTTATTTCTTGAATAGAATCTGGAAGATTATCAACCGGTAAATTAAATCCAGAAGCAAATTCAATTTTACTAAATTTACTGATAATTTCTACTAACCCTGAATCTAAATTTGCATCACTCCAAATCCAAATCTTATCTGGATTATCTAAATATATATGATACTTCCATCCGTAATCAACAGAATGAGTTACACCATTAGATTTAAGTTTTTCAATTGACTTAGAATAACCATAAGGAAATGATACCAAATAGTATTTTCCAATTAGTTTCAATAAATCATCATCAAGTTCTGAATCAAAATTACTAGGAAATTCAATCCATTCTTTTTCTATATATATGGTATACTTAGAACCCAGTTTTACAGAATTATAATTTTTTCTAATTCCTTCAATAGACTTATCAAAACTATCAGGAAATACTATTTCAGAATACTCCCCAATCTTTTCTAGTAACTCTTCTGTTAGTTCCTCATTGAAACCTTCTGTAAATACTATCTTGTGCTCAGCTGGATATTCCGTATACATTCAATATTATTTTATTTAATATTAATAATTAATTGTTTTCACCCAATATTAAATTCAATTTTTTATTGGATAATATGAAAAATATTTACTATTTGGTTAAAACTCTATATAACATATATATCAGTAAATAATTGAATGCAGTTATTATAGATATACCATTATAATTATAAAAAGTATATAGTGCGAATAATAACACACATGTTAAAATTATTTCATTAAAATATATATTAAATTTTTTACCAATATATTCGAAAAATATAAATACCATAAAAAGTGATATTAATTGAAAAAAATATTCGAACATAAAGTCAGGTAGATTAATATTTTTAACTGATAAACTTACTGCTTTGGATTTTGTATTCATCACAGTATTTAACAACGAGTGAAAAAAATATTTTACTTTTTGTTGGTATGGTGTAGTCAAATTTATATCAATAAATATTATATTTATTGTTATTGTTGAATCCTGTAAACAATGTACTTCATGATACCAAAAACTAGGAATTAGTAATAAATCATTTGGTTCTAAAATAAATTCTTGTTTTTCTTCTGCGGTATCAAACATAGATAAATTTGTAAAAGGAATGTTTATATGTGAATTTGGTTTACTTAAAATAAATTTTTTCTTTCCTTGTAAACAAATATTTATTACATTGGTACCATCTCCATCATAATATGGGGTAGTTATATTTCCTTTTGGATGTATCCAATATCTAGATTTTTCAGTGTAAGTCAAATTACTTTCATCATTCAGATCTGATTTTATTTTTCCTAAAAATTCATGTGAATCAAGATTTTTTACATATACACCTGAATAATAATAATGTTTATCTGCATTTTCTGTATTTAATATATCAGTTATTATATCTTCTAAGTTTTTTTGGTAATCAGATAAAAAATTTTCAATCATTATTGGCTTATTATCTTTTATTGCATCCTTTATTTTTTTTATATTTAAATTTCTATTATTCATTTTATATTAGATTAAAAAAAATATATTTGATTACATTTTATTTTTTACAAAAAATATATACATGCTAATAATCACAAACCTGCTTCTTCTAATTCTTGAGCAATAAAATCAGTTCCATATGTCAACCCAAGATTATAATTAATAATTCTAATATCGTCTAATAATTTCTGTGTCAAATCTAGCTTAATGTACATTTTATTTCAGTCTGATAATATTTATATAATGAATTATAAACTAATGATTATTTCAATTTTTTATAAATGGAAAATTTGTTTCAATATATTAGATACTAGTATAATTTAGGTATTTATATAAAAATTGAATATTTCAATACATATTAGATTATAAAAAATAAATCTTAAAATGATGGACGATTCAATAATTAATCTATTATCTGATTTTCCTACTGATATCAAAAAATTAGATATATTCAACAAGAATATTGAAGGTATATTAGATTTATCCAGATTCACCAATTTAATTGAACTAAATTGTGGTAATAATCTGATTGATGAAATTATCAATTTACCTTATACACTTAAAATATTATATTGTTCAGGTTGTAATTTATACACACTAAATAATTTACCTGAAAATTTAGAAAAACTTGTTTGTACACATAATTTTATCACGTCATTAACAAAATTACCTGATACACTTTTACACCTAAATTGTCAACAAAATGATTTAACTGAATTAAATAATTTACCTCCAAATTTGGTTGAACTAAATTGTCAAGAAAACAGAATTGTCCAGCTAGATAATCTACCAAATAGTCTTAAAATACTTAATTGCACTGCAAACTTTATTAAAAATTTGGATAATCTACCTGAAAGTCTAGAACATCTAGAATGCGAAAATAATGAAATTACTCAACTGAATAATTTACCTAATAGACTAACTCATTTAGAATGTTCTTACAATGAAATTAAGGAACTTAAAAATTTACCAGTTGGTATTGTTGATAAGCGAAATTTTATTATGTGTGAAAAAATTGCAGAATTTTAAATTTATATAAAAGTTGATTGTGTAATGATATATATAATATTTATTATAAAATGGATATTCTAAGTAGTTTACCAGATGATATTTTAGAAATTGATATCGGTTATAAAAGGATAGTAGGTGTACTTGATTTTAGTAGATTTACCAAGTTAAAAAAACTATGTTGTAATGATAATCAAATTACTTCACTAAATAATTTATCAAATTCATTAGAAATATTATATTGTTTTAACAATCAAATTACTGAATTAGATTTTTTGCCTAATTCATTAAAACAACTATGTTGTTCTGGTAACCAAATCACTTTACTAAATAATTTGCCAAATTCACTAGAAAAATTAGAATGTGGTCATAATCAAATTACTCAACTAGATAATTTACCCGCTACGTTAAAAGTATTAAATTGTAGTTATAATCAAATTACTTTGCTAAATAATTTACCTAACAGATTAAAAGAATTAATTTGTTGGAATAATAAAATCATAGACTTAGATTATCTTCCTAATTCATTGGAAATATTATCTTGTGTACGTAATTATATTACTTCGTTAGATAATTTACCAAATTTATTAAAAGAATTACGTTGCGGAAACAATAAATTAACTTCGTTGGATAATTTACCAAATTCATTAGAAAAGTTAGTTTGTACACATACTAGTATGTGTTTTTCACCAGAACATTTACTTTATAAATCAAATAATATTAGTTCATTAAATCATTTACCAAAAAACCTCAAAGTGTTAGATTGTGCTGGTTCAGATATTAATGTGTTAAGTGGTTTGCCTGATTCATTAGAAACACTATACTGTTGTATGAGTAGACTTGATAAAATAACTAATTTACCCAACTCGGTAACAAAAATATGTTTGTGTTCAGTTAAACCAATTCAAATAGATAATATACATATGGCTAATCCATCACTTAATTTGTATTGTCATAATCATAATAACAACATTGAAATATTAAAACAATTATATCCTACATTAAATATATCAAAATGTACTTATTTACATCTATCATAAATTTTTATAAAAGTTGATTCTACAACATTATACTATATATTAATATACTATAAAAATGGAATTACAACATACAAATTCTCCAGACTATTTATCAGTTATATACGATAAATTTGATGAGTTAGTTGAAACCCATACTTACAATTTAATTAAGCTAATACCTTTTGAAGAATCAAATATAATATTTTCAGGAGGATTACTTTATGAATGTGTAAGAGATACTGAACCTTCAGATAAACTATTTGACATAGATTTATTTTTATTTGGGGATAAAGACAAAAAGATTTCAACTTATAACAAATTAATATCAAATTTAACCAATGCAAAAATAGAATATGTGGTTGGGTATAATAGATCTGTGGTTTATATTATATTGCGAGACATTCCTAGAATTATCCAACTGATATTTACTGAATTTGAAACTCCAGGTCAGGTAATTGATTCATTTGATTTTGTTCACTTGCAATCTTATTATGATGGTTCTAATCTATTTACTAATAACAAAACCGTTGAACATATTTCAAATGAAACAACAGATATTAATTATAGACCAAGTATTAGTCGATATATTAAATATGATTCGAGAGGTGTGAAATTAGATAATATATTATATCAAGAATATGATTTTGTGTTTGGAAAAATGCAATATCGTAAATATTTAAAAAACAAAGAACAAACTTGGGAAAAAGTTGTTGAACTCTATAATTTAGAAGATAAAACCGAATTATTTAAATTATTTGGACTAACTCAATTAGAGGATTTTGCTTCACAAGTTAATTTGGATGGTAAATTTACCCAATATGCAATTGATGAATCAATAGAGGATGATGAATTAAAATTATTTTATGGTATTCAAGGAATGAACTTGTATTCATTTGAAAATCAAAATTATATGTACGTAAAAGGTAAAGTTATCAAATATTTTTTACCGAATGTACCAAATGGTAAATATCAGGTATTTGTTGAATTTAATAATTTACGAGTTTGTAATTATTTAACAGGATTAATTGATGAAGTTAAATATCATTTAGACAAGTTACATGAAAAAAATAAAAATATTAGATTTTCTCATTCATTTACTAATTCACTTGGATATACTGTTAAAGATAAAGATAATTGGGTAGAGCAAGTTGGTGGATTGGTATTAAAAATATGTACTGATAAGGATCTAAAACTCAATACCAGCTATAATTTTATTCTAAGACCACAATTATATGATAGTAATAATATGCGACAAAGTGGATTCAATTTCAAGATAGAAGAAGCTATCGAACAAAAATTGATTTAATTATTACAAGTAATATATTATTTATAAATAAAAGTTTTTTTATATAAAATAATATACTAAATGGATAAATATTTAACTAATGATACAGGATTTAATAATAAACAAAAATATAAATTAACCAAATTTAAAATAAGAAACTGATTATGAGGATTTTATAGATACAGATGATGAATCCGATGACTTTGTATAAAAAATTGATTTTTATTAAGTTATATAAGTTAAATTAATAATTATATAACTTAATAAAATGGAAGAAACAAAAGATGGATATAATCAAGATGGTATTATCATACCACATGATTCAACTGAATCTAATTTAGGACAAATTAATAATTCAATTAATCCAACCAATGTGATTATCTTAGATATTGAAAACCAAAATCGAGATCAGGAATCAGCAAGAAAAATATATGAGTTAACACAATTTAAAGTTACAGCTGGTATTATTTTAGCAGTTATGATTATAATGTATACAAGTTTTATTGTTTGTGATATATATTTTGCACTTAATGATGATTCTTGTGTAAACCAAGATGTGTCTAGATTAAGTTTTAATCTTAAAACCTTTTTACTTGTCAGAGGATTTATTTTACTTGGATTGATTTTCGATGTGATATTAACTTTGTGTTTTACAACACATTCAATGATTGGGCTTTGTACTTGCGGACAAATAAGTATTTTTGTGTTAATTTGTATTTTTTCGCTAGCATGGAATATTATCGGAGCAGTGTTATTTTGGAGCTATATGGACACTTCTCAATGTGCAAATCCAGTATATAATTATACATACGCATCTCTTGTAATGGCATTTGTTGGTTCTGGTATTAATTTGCTGACACGTAAATCCAAAGATAATAATTAAAATCAAACATTTATATAATATGTAAAAAATATATAATAATAAAAACTGTATACACATCTACATTTAATTTTAATCATCAAGTACGTAAATTAATATGGTTATAAAATTTGATTATGATATAAAATAAATATATTACAAAGTCAAATATGTATAATATGTTTCAACACAAGAAATTTAAAATAATGCCATATGATAGTGATTCAAATGGTATAAATTTTTCTGATGAATTTAATTATGAAAACATTGTTAAATTTATTAATAAAATAAATATTGATAAAAAATATCTGGACAAAATGATTGATAATCTAAAATATGTTAAATTTATTAAAGATGGACACCACCTATCAATAAATTATATTCGTTGGATTGATTCAGATGGAAAAGAAATTTTGAAATTATACAACAGGTATAAAGGTTTTACTTATTGTTATTATGAATTTACATTATAAAAAAAATATTTTATGATAATACACAATTATTTTTTTATTTAAGTTTATTTATATTATCTAAACCTTCATTTGCTAAAACGTGTGTTTTATCAGTATTTTGATATTTAATTTCAACTTTAGTTTATCATTATTTTAACAAATTCGTTATTCATTGTATTATATATTATATTTTAATATTTTTTTATTGTTTTTTGTGATGATATATTTTATGTAGCTTATACTAAGGTTCAGACATTAGTAATCTTATTTTTGATAAATTAATTTTCAATAATTTTACATTCACATTGCAATTGATTTTGCCTAGTACTTTGAAAATCTTGAACACATCTTCGTAATGACTGTTCATATTCTCTTCTTGTTACTAAATTATTAATAGATTTAAGATCTACTATCAAAGTTAGTTTTTTTAATGATAGTGGTAATTTACTTTTAAAATCCCAATATTTTGACAGGATGTGCTCGTTTATATCACTACCGATAATTGTTAAATCTTCTAACATCGGGTAATCTTCATTTTTTAAAATTTTTTCATTAACACCACATAAATTATTTATCGTTAATTTTTTAAGATTAGGATTTAAATCACAAACACCATACTTGTGATAATAATTTTTTAAAAATGTATTATCAATTTCTAATTCACCTAACTCTTCTAAATCTACTAATTTACTAATTTTCAGGTTTATAATTCTTTTTTTTTGTATGCATCTTTGAAAAGAATCTAAAGTATTCTCTTCTCCAAATTTAAAAACAAGACTTTTACAATTTTCACGTACAATTATTGGTTCAGTTGTGTATTTGACTTTCTCAGGATGTCCATTTGGTAAGTCCTGATTTATTTTAACTATCTCATAAAATCCAATAATAATTTGTTTTGGTTCGATTGCTAATTTTAATTTTTCAATTTCCTGTGTAATTTCTATAGAAAATCTGGTAAATTCGTTTTGAATACTAGTCAATTTGGTTGTTGAGACCAATTGTTTTTGTTTTAATTCTTCTAGCACATTTTCAAATCCGTTGAGCTTCTTTTCAAGTATAATTTTTTTACCAGAATCACATTTAAGTAATTCATTTTCTTCTTCCAACTTTTGAATTTTATCAGTAAGTACACTAAAAATAGAACTAAATTCTTGATTTTGTTGTATTAAAATTTTTTTAATACTAACAATTTCTTGATTTAAACCAACTGAATTAGTTGAATTAGTTGGTGATAATAATTTTAATTCCTGTATTTGTGTTATCATTTGACTAATTTGTTCATTTATTGTTAAATTTGATCGTTTGATTTCTTTAAATTCCTCATCAGTATTATTACTTTTTAACAAATTAATTTCATATTTAAGTTTTTCAAATTCTTCAGAAAAATGTCGGCTAAGATCTTGAAATCTTGTTACATCAACATATTCAATTGATTTATCTGATTCATTTGTTAAACTATCAATAGGACTTGATCTTTGTGCATCTATTTCTGATGTAAAAAGATTATCAACCGGCAAATTATCCAAGTGATTTTTTTTAATTTCCAATTCTCTAATTACTAATTGATTTTGTGCTTTTTTAATACTTAAATCCAATTGGTGTTCTTCTTCACATCTATAACATGGTTTATTAAAACCCATGAAATCAATTCGAATATCATTATGTGTGGTACAAAATCCTTTTTTAACAGCAGTTTTTAGAACTGTAGATTGAGTATCACCTTGTTTATGTACTTCCGGATTATATATTCCAGTTAAATTCATCATTTTAGCAAGATATTATTATACAACAATATAATAATAAAATTTTCAATTTTTACCAAACATTATATAAAATCCATATATCATCGCAAAAAATAGCATAACAAAAATTAATTTATTTTCGAATTTATCCATAAATTTATGTAATTCATCATCTTCTTTAGTTGGGAAATCCAAATTTTTTAATTTCATTTATCAAATATTTATTTCTTAATATATATTTTAGTTTTTAATCAATTTTTGTCTTGATAGTTATTATTAAAATTTTAATATATATATTATATATAAAAATGAATAAATATAAAATATTTTGTATAGGTACTAATAAAACTGGAACAACATCTTTAGCAGATACATTTAAACATTTAGGTTATAAAGTAGGTAATCAACGTGAAGCCGAATTATTAGCAAACGATTGTTTTTGTCAAAATTACAAGTCAATTATTGAATATTGTAAAACTGCTGATTTTTTTCAAGATACACCTTTTAGTAAAACAAATATTTATGAAATTTTAGAAAAAGATTTTCCAGATGCTAAATTTATATTAAGTATAAGAGATAGTCCATTGATATGGTATAATTCATTATTAAATTATCATAATAAAATTTTTTATAAAGGTAACGAAATAACATGTGATTTAGTTAAAAATATTACTTACGTTGAAAAAGGATGGTTCTATAATATGATGAAAAATACTTATAAAACTCCTGATGAAGATCTTTATAACAAAGATATGTTAATATCTTTTTATGAAAATCATAATAATAATATAATAAATTATTTTAAAGACAAACCATCAAAATTATTAATTATTAATCTTTCAAATAAAGATGATTTTAATAAAATGTTAGAATTCCTAGATATTAAAGAAACATATGGTCTAAATTCTTTTTATCATTCAAATAAAACTTAATTATAATATTATTTTATAAAAACACTTTGTAAAAAAATTGAAGAAACAAATTACTCACACACCGATTTAATAAATAAATAATATATAAATAATAGGCCTTGGTTACCCCTCAAAATTTCCTCTTTAATTTAGTAAACCTAAATTAAATTGGATTGGAGTTTTGACAGATATTAAATTATTGTGAAAGCTCGTCAATCGAAAAAAATGGTGCACCATAACGCAGAATATTGGTGGGGTATTCACCATGGACAGACTCACAACAATCCTACTAATCCATATGAGTATACTGGCGAAACAACACTATCCAAGCATGCATTTTATATGGCAGAGGTTTGTGAAGATGCTGGTATATACACTGCTTCTGATGAGAATGAATATAATGATGTTATTTGTTGGTCAGATGATGATTTATATGATGACATCTACGAAAATCATGACAAGTCTCCTGAAGAAGTTATGAAAAAAAAGTACGGACTTGATCAAGTATTGTGTCATAATAAACTACTAGACTATAAAAAGAAATTGGTTTGTGCAGAAATTCATCATGCTGTTGATAAGTGTAATGATAATACATCGATTTTGAGAAGTCGTTCCACGAATGCTTGTTTTGGTCAATACTTCTATTACAAAAATTTTTTGGAAGTAATGCACTACGAAATTAAACGATTATTGAACCATAAGGTAAGAAAGTATCGTGACCCACGCATCCACAAGTACAAGATGGTACGTGTTTTTGATGAGATGAAACTTGGACTTGAAAAGACTCAACGTGTAATTTCCAAGTCCAAAATGAATTTGGTTATTGGTGAGATTAATCGTTCTGTTACAAAGTGCAATGTCTATAATACATTTCCAACATTATGTGTAAGTAGTAAAACAAACCGATACTGGATCTTATCATATTGTGTTTAGTTTAACTAAGTCTCACCAAATAAACAACCATTTGTAAATATTTTTTTATATATAATTTTGTAAAGTATACTAAGTATTTAATTATAAAAAATTTAAAATTATATTATTTAACAAATCAATTTTTTAATATATATTGTCTAGTTCTTTTATATATATGGATAAAAATTATCAACAAAAATATCTCAAGTATAAATCAAAATATCTTCAAATTAAAAAAGATATAGAACTAAATTCATATAATTCAAATGATAACTATTTTTATTATACGAATAACAATTCAATTGAAAATTTTTCTCAAGTTGGATAACAACAAGGTGGAGATAACGCAAAAAATATTTTAGGAACTAAGTTGATACTTTGTTGTCGTAATGCATGTAAACTAACTGGATTTTATAGAAACGGGTTATGTGTTTCAGGTCCAGATGATGTGGGTACTCCACATAGTTTGTGCAATAGTTGATGATAAATTTTTACAATTTACCAAAAGCAAAGGTAATGATTTAATAACACTAATTCAAATTTTCAAGGATTAAAATCAGGTGATACTTGGTGTTTATGTATATCTAAATGGATAGAAGCATATGAAGCAGGTATTGCACCTAAAATTATTCCTGAGTCAACTCACGAAATCGCAAGCAAATATATTGATGTTAATATATTATTGAAATATGCTGTGTAAAAATATACTTAATATAAATAAAGTTTGAAGACGTATTTACAAATATAAATTTTTAAATTTAATCAGTCAACAAGGACAAACATAGTCTTTTTGTAAACAATCTATTGAATCAGTATCTAATATAATTTTTTTTATTTCTTCTTCTGTAAAAGTTTTATATGTATTACTAACAAGTATATAAAAAATAAGGTCATTATAGTCCAATCCATAATCAGTAATTTCTCTTGATTTTGAAGTAATAGTGTTATCATTATTAATTTCATTCATTGATAACTTTGCTAATATAATAAATTTAGTTATTGTATCACGAAAAGTATCAATATCAGATATTTTTCCATTTTCCTTTATATCATTGATATATTGTAAATGGAAATAAAATTTTGTGCGAAATGTATTTGGATCCATCAATATAAATTATATACTAATTATTTTTTTATATATAAAAATATTTAGTCAGGATGTAATAAATGCAATAATCATAACAATAATACATAATAAAAGTAAAGTCCATATCAAACACATATTTAGACTAAATTTAATATTTATAGTATATTTAATTTTATTTTCTGACAAATGATTAGCATTTGTATTATCTAAATTAACATCCTGCTCTATAGAACTTTCGATATCATTATTAGTAATATCATCAATATAATTAATTTTAGAATTTTCTATATCCAAATCATTGAATGACTTATATTTTTTAATCTGTATATTAGCAAAAGGATATTTATTTTTGATTTCCATTTAATTAATTATAAATAAAGAGAATATAATTCATTATATATATTTTTCAATTTTTCAAATTTTTAATAAATTTTTATTGTTAGTATTCAATAATATTATCAAAATTAAAAATATCGAGATCCAAATCATTATTAGGGTCATTTGGATAATTATATTGAACTTGATATGCATGTTTTTTAATTATTTTTACACCATCGTCTAATTCTGATATTATCTCGACATCATTATCACAACAAATTTTACCAGTAAACTGTTTATCTAAAAGAGTTATTTGTGAAATATTATTATAATGACAATAAAAAGTTTCGATAGATTTAGGTAATTTTGTTCCATCAATAAAACTGATTAAATTATTAGACACATCACAATATTTGATTCCATCATTAAGTTCAGGCATTTCAGTTAAATTGCAATTTTCTATTTCTATTCTAATCAGAGTGCTAGGTAAAATTATAGATTCTAATTCACAATTAGAACAAGATAAATTGATTAGTGTCTTTGGTAAGTTATTTAGATTAACTAATGGATTTGATTTACAAATTAAAGTTTTAAGTCCAGCTGGTAAATTATCTAATTGTGATATTGAATTACTTGAACAATCTAATGATTCAAGAGTTTCAGGTAAATTATCCAAAGAAGTTAACGAACATTCAGAACATTTTAGAATTAAAAGTCCAGATGGTAAATTGTCCAATGATTTAATTAATGGATTATGTGTACAATCTAATATTTGTAGACCAGATATTAAATTGTCAAAATTTTCTATATGATTAAATCCACATTTAAGAACTTTTAGATTAGGTGGTAAATCATATATACAACTAATGATATTTCCAACACACTCAAATTTTATTAGTGAATCAGGTAATCCTAATATACCAGTAATTCTATCATTATTTATTAGAGCCAATGTTTTTATCTGGTCGAATTGTTGTAAATATGAAAAGTCAACATCTCCTGATAATTTTGTGTGACTAAATTCTATTACACTAGTAGTTGTTGGATGTTTAAATTTCCTTTTAATTATATTAGTGTTGTCCATGTTATTTCTATTATATAATAACTTAAATTAATGATATATACACATAATAGTTTTATCAATTTTTATATAAAAACTTTGAAATTATTTAATAATGAATAATATTATTAAATAATGGAAGATTTATCAAGTCTAATATATAATGAACAAGTAAAACAAAACTTTCTATCTCTGGGAATACCAGTTTCTAATATAAAATCACGGATTGAAAAAATATCAAATTCAGAAAATAATGATTTAGAAATTATTGAATATAACGATTCACTAAAAGAAATAATTTCACCAATTACAAGAGTTATAATTATTTCTATGAATTCAAATAAAGAACTGTTATTAATTTCTGATAGAAATTGTGAAAAAACGATTGATTTAAAAATATTAGGATTGGTTTTAGGAGCCATCAATATGTTATCACCTGAAATAACCAAACCCCAAATAATAATTACAGTTTCTAGTATCGAACAAATAGAAAAAACTTTTGATATATTAAATTTATTAGTTCAAAACACAAATATAACTATAGGAAAAATACATCGTATGATTCATCGTACATCTCCTATACCTTCTGAACAAATAATAATATCAAATGTATTTAGAATATCAAATATAATAGAAAAAGAACCAGATTTTATGTCAGGGATTAAAGCGTTTATACTTTATTCAGATGAAGATAATAAAAATTATGAAAAACAAGAATTGTTATCAATAATAAATTACCCACCCGATTTAAAACTATATTTTATAATTGATAAAACAAATGATAGTATACAAATATATCGTTCTTGTTTTAATGAATTAAATACTAATATAATTAAAGAAAGTATAATCTATTATTCAAATTCTGAAGACCAATCAATTAAATTTTATCAACCTATTGAATACACTCAAGAAGTTTTCTCATTAATTAACCAACACAACAAAGTAAGTTTTGGACAAGATTTTAATCAGCCGATTGATTCGATTGACTTATCAAATTTAGAATATATTGATTTTGGACATAGTTTTAACCAATCGCTTGATAATGCAATAATTTCAAATGTTAAAACCTTAAAATTAGGTGAAAATTATGACCTTCCAATTAATAAACTACCCGAAAATTTAGAATGTATAACATTTAGATCTAGAACAAGATTTGGTATTAAATTAAAGTATCTACCTGAATCTATCAAAGTTATACAACTTAAGCATATCTTTGTAATAAATTTAATTCCTGAACAATATAGATCTATTATAACAGTTAATCGTGCATATTAAAAAATTTTTATAAATTACAAATAAAAAAATTGATTGAAACATAATATATAATAATATTATAAATTATAATGAGTAAAACTAAATTTGTCAACAATGAACTATACGATAATTTAGCGGATTCAATTGATTTATCAATTGATATTCTAAAACAAATACATTCGAATTATGATAAAGTTAAAAAATTAGTTGAAAAAATAGATTCTGAAAAAAGGTTGGATAAATATATTGAATATTTAGAGAAAAAAGACGAATATCTCGAAAACAATGGATTAATTGCAGATTTAGAAGAAATTTGTGAAGATTATGAAGCCAGTAATTGGATGAAACCTATGTTAAAAAAATTAGAATCAGTGACATTAGATAGAGAAGAAGATGATTGTGCAACTGCTTTTTCAAGACGTAGAAATGATGTAAAAATATGTTTGTCATTTAATGATTTTTCGATAGATTTAAAATATTATTATGACCATGATTATCATATTGAAGATTCAGAACTAGATATTGATATTGAAGGTATGATGGAATATTTTCTAATACCAAATGATAAAATTAAAACATTTAATAAAATAATGTTAGAATGGATAGTTAGATATGCCACTAGTGAACCACGTTATAGAGTAGAACAATTACAATATTATATAAATTTATATGATAAAAAAGATAAAAAGTAGAAAAAAGTTAAATTATATTTAATAATCGTATTTTCAATTTTTATAAAAATATTTAGGCTTAATTGACTTATTAAATAATTTATTTATTAAAATAAATTTACTATTAGTTTACTTACCAGCTTGTTGAAGATAAGGATTTTGGAATGATGATAATTCGACATCCTCAACTTGTTCAATACCTTGTTCAATTGCATTTTCTTCATCAATTAGTTCATTAGAAATACTCGAAATTACACCAGAAGGTAAAGTTTGTTTCTTTTCTCTAGCAATAGAACGATTGACAAGTGCGGTACCTAAAATTTCGACCATTGACTCAATATCGTCAGATGTTACAGCCGAAACGTCTCTTTTGGAAGCATACTTAATCCATGAAACATAAGCAGTAATTATGATAGTAAGAAAAATTCCCATAAAAGTTCCAGTATTAGATGCAGCAATACCAAAAGAATCCAAGAATGCAGTAGATGCACTAGGTGTGCATACATAATACTTTTCGATAAGTTGTGTAGGTGGAGTAGTTATAGCAGGACTATTAAGTTTAAATGGTCCGAGTTCTCCAAGTGAATCAGAACAAGTTAGATCAACATTTTTAGCATTTAATCCACCATTATAATTTAGACTGTCATATACACCAATATTTTCTACCGTAAATTGTGTAACATGAACATTTTGGATAGCATCAAAATTAAGATATTCTTTAAGTGTTTGATCATTTGTAAGTGTTGTAATATTATAATTTGTATTATATATATCAATAAGCGAAAACAACTTGGTATTAAGATTTGCTCTATCATCAAGTGCTTTTTGAGTATAAAAGTTTTCAAATGCACAATTACTATATAATCCAGTATTAGCATCATAAGTTTGACATTGAACATTACCTGAATATGAAATATCAAGAATACCAACAAATAATGAAAGTTTATTTGGGTCATAACAATTTGAATTTAATAACGAAGAGCATACATTACAATCAGCAGAAGTTGTAGAAAGTGTATTATAATACGTATTTGTTGTTTGATTTGTAGCAGCATTAAAAAGACCTGTTCCAATAATTGGAAAATTAATTGTTTTTGAATTAGGATTATAAGTAGAACAATAATCTTGTTGATTATACATTCCTGATGAACCCTCATATTGAAATACCCAAGGAACAGTATTTTTATTATTAGAACTTGATAAATAATAAGGTTCAATTAAATTATCACTAAATCCTCCTGAATTAAATACATTATATATATCTATACCAAATCCAGCTAAAAAATTACTACTTGAAGGTGAATTTGGAGTTAGTTCACAACTTAGATAAGAATTATCTGGCTTAACATAAGGATTCTTTTCATTTACATTATATATTTTTAGAAAAGATGAGAAAGAAATAGGGCTTAAATATGTACTATAAGCATCATATGCTTGTTGACAAGTTCCAGAAGAAATACTACAATCTTGGCTGTAGTAACTATTTTTATAAGTAAATGGAACACTCATAATGTTTACTTGAATTATTCCACCACCATAATTAAATTCAAATGTATCACTTTTTGTCCAAATTAGCATATTTTCAACCCAAGTTTTACTTTTCATATTAAGATTCTTGAGATAAGAATAAAGAATATCCTGAATAAAATATTCATATTCTGCATGATTCATTTCTACTTCAGTAAATTTAATTTCAAATGTTGCTTTGTCATCATTATATTTTGGAGATGTAGACCAATAACCATTATAATCTACAAAATAAGAACCACTAATTGAGATTTTAACATCGGAGCAGTCTCCGGCAGCCTTATCCATACTTAAAAAACTGGCATTATTAGAGTTTTCTATACCTGTAATTAAAAAGAACAAGAACATTGTAAGTGCGGAAATTTGCACAATAATACCGATTGGAAGTCTTACATTTCTTAGTGATTTTGAAAGACGTAGTTCACTGGGTAAAGATTTAATCCAAGATTGATATATAGTTCCTGTATATTTAGAATTTGATAAATAATCTTCAAAACCTCGTATATTTTTACCACACATACCCATATTTCCTGACATTGGTTAAAGTGTATTTAATATAATAATTGTATGTATAGGAAATATTCTCATGAATACAATTTCAATTTTTTATATATACAAAATATAAAAATTAGTTAAAAAGTTCTTTAATATATTGATCACTAAGTTTAACATCATATGGTTTATATTTTTTGACCAGATACATTTGAATAAATCCAACAACTTTATTTTCAAAGGCAAAATTTTTAAGTTTAGGAAATACATCTTGTACGAATTTTCCCACAGTTAATTTATTGTCTGAATTAATATAGACAAAATCCTTGATAATATTGGGTTCTAATCTATTAATCATGATAAAGTCAGTATAATCTTTAGACAGGGTTTTCCACGAACCCTCAGTAATTTCATCTCTATTTTTATAACTACAACGTTGTAATTTTCTTACCAATTCAAAATTAATATTGTAAGATTTAATCCCCCTATAATAAAAGTGGTATCTAGGGTTCCAACATATATCTTCAAATTTGTCAATTGAAAAATAATTAGCAAGTTCATCATTATGTTTTTCCCAACTATCTTTCCAAAATTCAGTATTTGTTATTCCGAAATCAATAAAATCAATTTTGGTATTAGGATTTGCCAATAATTTACTAATTTTATCGACTTGTTGTGAATACATATCAGATTTATTTGACAAATCTTTTTTATAATTTATACATACACCATCAATATCTTCCATAGGTCTAATACCATAAAAATACAGAGAAGCACCACCTAACAATATAAGTGAATTCATAATACTAAGATTTACATTTGAATAAATAGTTTTTCTATATGTTTCAGTTTTTAAAAATGAATCTGTATAAAAATTTGCATATATTTTTTCATACATTCTATTTAATAACATATTTATAGAATTAGGATTTAATAACAATTCACAATATTCTTTAGCCTGATAAAAAAAATCATTAATATGTATTAAATCATTACCTCTAATTTGAGTAGATTTATAAAGTTCAGGATCATTAGTTTTTAATATGTTAGATGCCCAATCTCTAAAAATAGTTTTAAATTTAGATGCCATTCCTGATATGTTAACATCTTTAACATTATCAAAAATAATCACAGATATAGTATTTGTATCTTGTCTGGACATACCAGTCCATTCATATTTATTTGTAGCAACTTCTAAAATTTTGCTTTTATCAAATTCATCATACACAAAACATAAATAATTCATAAGTCCATTTTTATCCAGTGTAATATTTTTAGTGTAATAAATATTTCCATATGGTTTAAGATATTCAATAGCTTCGTTAACCCATCGTGAAAATAAAGGCCACAATGTAATAATAAAACATTTTTCTCTACATTTAACATACTGTAGCATAATTTCATCAATATCAATCGATTCTAATTTTGTATCACCATAAGCTAGTTTATCTAATCTGTCTTCTGAATTGTATTTATAATTATCAATAAGATGTTTGTAATATTTGTTAGGATATAATTTATCTAACCTTTTAATAGGTTCAATATAATCAAAGGGTTTGGTGTCAGAAAACATTGGTTTAATAAATCTAGGAGAAAAGTTTTTATTAGGATCCAAATAATAATTATTAGATGAATAATAATTAACTTTATTAATCGAATATAGGTATTTAATTTTTTTTGTGTAAAAATCTGGATCTTGTCTTGATAAATTTGATAAATTTGATAAATTTGATAAAGTCAATTGACTATTATTTGTAGTATTAGCTAAATCATTTGAATATTCAATAATAAATTGTTTTGTATTTTCTTTATTTAAATTATTATTATTATTT
>JACCDY010208387.1_pt1 | contig 27114 bp, 14 predicted proteins | sample 7446391 | NCBI WGS metagenome assembly JACCDY01 (sample SAMN15323451, study PRJNA562643) | freshwater metagenome | isolation source: river surface water | place: USA:Blue River Watershed | collected 2017-08-18 | reverse complement strand
CCATTGACTTAAGGCGCCAGAGGCAAAGTCACCAATGGCTAAGCCTAGGTAACAGAACATGATCGCATTACCCCCACTAATTTTACCTTCGATTCCTACCAATTGCGAAATTTCAGGTGCAGAAAAGACCAAAATTCCGATAATGTACCAGATGGGTAGACCCATCAATATGCAGTATAAATACTTTTTAAAAGTGGCAGCACTAGAAAAGAGTTGCAGAAAATTCCCCTTCTTCACAGACGAATCCATCTCGGAATACATCGATGATTCGAACGTTCCTAAACGCAAAAGCAATAAGGCTAAGCCCATTCCTCCACCAATAAAATAGCAAGATCTCCACCACTCCGGATCAGGGCTTAAACCCGCAATAATCGGCGCAAACACCGCTCCAGCGGCTCCTACACCAGCAATAATCAAGGTACCGATACCGCGTTTAGACGGTGGCAAGGTTTCGTTTACGAGCGTAATACCTGCCCCCAGTTCACCTGCAAGGCCAATCCCCGCGATAAAACGTAAAATCGCATAGGTATTCAAATCAGTCACTAAACCATTCAGTGCGTTCGCAGCTGAATATAAGAGAATAGATCCGAATAAGACGGATTTACGGCCTTTCTTATCCCCGTAGATTCCCCACAAAATTCCACCCAAAAGCATCCCTCCCATCTGAACGTTCATCAAGTTCAGACCTTGATTCAGTAATTCATCACCTTTCAAGCCCAAACTCATCAAGCTTGGATTACGCACGACAGAAAATAAGATGAGGTCATACACATCCACGAAGTAGCCAAGAGCGGCGACGGCGATGAGCATTTTGGCTTTGGCAGAAATTGTTTCGTTTTCCATACTAGCGAGAAAGCATATCAGACCGGTGAGAGTCTAATTTTAAAAAGATAAAAAGTAATATCGTGAACGACCACAAGGACGATCCACCATAGGAAAAAAACGGCAAGGGAATCCCCATGATGGGCATTAAGCCGATTGTCATCCCTATATTAACTAAAAAGTGAAAAAACAGAATTCCTACTAATCCGAATCCGTAAGCTCTCGCAAACCGGGAGCGCTGTAAGTCCGCTAAATACATCAGGCGCCACAAAAAGCCTAAAAAGAAAATGATCATCAACATCACGCCAACAAAGCCATGCTCCTCACCGATAGTACAGAAAACCATATCCGTACTTTGTTCCGGTACAAAATCAAATTTCGTTTGAGTTCCACCTAAAAATCCCTTCCCCCAAAAACCTCCCGAACCAATCGCAATCTTCGATTGAGTCACCTGGTAGCCTAAACCTCTCGGGTCAAAACCTGGATCAATTAACACGCGAATCCGGTTTCTTTGGTGCTCTTGTAACACATTATTGACCACCCAATCCACTAAAAGCGCTAAGGTCATAATCACCGCAATGGCACCTGAAAGGCGCAAATAGGTCTTCGGATCGCGCTGTAAATAAATGGGCATAAAAAGAACAAAAAGCCCGGCTAATAAAACTAAGACTAACAAAATTATCCAAGCCTTAACGAGTAAAGCAGACACGAACAAGACAATTCCTCCAATAAATAAGGCTGGATAAGTTCCCGGCAAGCCTTCTCGGTACAATAAAATTAAGAAGGAAGCGAAAACTAGGGCTGAACCTGTCTCGTTTGACCCAATAATCAACAGCATAGGAATCCCAATAATAAGGGCTGCCTTCCATTGAAAGGCGAATTTATTCAAGTTGACTAAGGGGTCATTAAGGTATTTGGCGAGCAAGAGTGCGGTTGCTGTTTTGGCAAACTCCGCCGGCTGAATCGTAACACCGCCGAACTTAAACCAGGAATGAGAACCATTGATGGTCACCCCTAAAAAGGGAACTGCGAGCAGCAAAAGCAATAAACCGAGGTAGATGAAGAGGGCAAAGGACTCGAAAAAACGGAAATCAATCACTAAAATGCACACGATCAATACGAAACTCGTCCCGATCCAAACCAATTGTTTCCCCGCATTGGAATCGTAAAATGCCGGATCCGAAAAGCTCAATGGCGCATCCGGACTGTAAACCGCCGAATAGATATTCATCCAGCCTAAACAGACGAACAGGACATAGAACCCCACCGTGATCCAGTCAATGCGCCCCTGAATGTGATTCGAGTCTGTCATTTTTTCGTAGAATCAATGGCTACCTTTTTACGTGTCACACTGTACACGTTTGGTAAGTAATTCATATTCATAAATTTCGTCTCCACCGCCTTGCGATCTACCTTCCGTTTCAAGTATTTTTCAACGACTAAAGAAGCAATTGGAGCCGCAGCAGACCCACCAAAACCCGCATTCTCTACGAAAACGGCAATGGCGATTTTCGGATTATCGCGAGGCGCAAAGGCAATAAAAATGGAGTGATCTTTCCCTTTTTGGTTTTGGGAAGTGCCGGTCTTTCCGACCATCTTGATATCAGGAATTCGTCCATCCGCCTCTACCGTTCCATGTGTTACCGCATCCTCCATGCCATCAATCACGACATTAAAATACTTCGCCTCCACACCTACTTTTACTGGCGTTTTATAGAAAGGGTCAATACTTTTCTTTAAACCAATTCCTTTCACTACATGCGGCGGAATATACCATCCTCTGTTAGCGATGATCGCAGCGAGATTTGCCATTTTTAGGGGACTAACGACAATTTCCCCCTCCCCAATACTAATCGAATAAATATTCGAAAACTTCCACATTTTCTCCCCCTTGTAGACCGAATTATAGTACTCTACATTCGGCAAAATTCCCTTCTTCTCATTACCTAAATCCACCCCTAATTTGCGCCCAAAACCAAAATTAGCCACTAAATCCGCCCAGCGTTGCAAACCTTGCGCCGATCGCTCATAGGTATCGCCCGTCGTTTTATCGTAGACCATTTTCCTAAAGGCATGGTAAAAATAGGGGTTACATGACACCCGAATGGCTCCTCTTAAATCCACAGGGCCATGTCCATGGCATTTCACCGGAGCTCCCGCATGAGAGAAAACCGTGCCTGGCCCGATAAATCCGAGCTGTTGTCCTACTAAAGCCTGCACTAATTTAAAGGTCGATCCCGGCCGATAATAAGCAGATGGAGGCCGATTTAACAAAGGCTTCATCGGATCTAAGGCTAATTGCTGGTAATACTTGGAGAAATTATTCCCCGTAAGTAAGCTCGCATCATAGGACGGGGCGGAAACCATGGCTAAAATCTCCCCCGTAGAAGGTTCAATCGCCACTAAACTACCCACTTTATGCTGCATCAAGCTATCCGCATATTCCTGAATCGCCAGGTCGATGGAGGTGTATAAGTTATTTCCAGAGACTGGGTTGATGTTTAAAGAGCCATTTTTATAATCGCCCTTTTCCACCCCATTGCTGTTCACCATTCGGTATTTCACCCCGCGCTGACCACGTAAAGTCTCTTCATAAAAGGATTCTATTCCGGAAATACCCACATAGTCTCCTTGGCGGTAATAATCGTCTTTCTGGTCTGTTAGCGCAGTCGGGCTGATCTCAGCTACATAACCCAAGGCATTCGAAAAGGAACGAGATTGATAGGTTCTAAAGGCATTGGTCTCAAAAAAGAAGCCCGGAAAATCCACCATCGCATCTTGCACACTCGCAAAATCTTCCTTCGATAAATGCTTCAGAAACAGACTCGGTTTCACCCGTGAATAAGCTCTAGCGCGCTGAGTGGTTTTGATAAAATATTCCCGTGTGATGCGGAATACTCGACAAAATTGATTCGTATCTTTCACCACCGCTTTTCGAGGGATGATGTAGAGGTCGTATACAGGCGTATTGTAGACGATTAATTTGCCAAACCGATCATACACTTCCCCCCTAAATGGGATCTGAATTATCTTGCGAATCGCATTATTATCCGCTGCTTTCTCATAGGTATCATCGATCACCTGAAGGAAAAATAGTTTCCCGATGAACAAGAGACCGATGAGTCCGAAAAACAAGAAGATCAGGTTTCGCCTTTGAGTAAACAATAGAATTGGATTTTAATGACAAAAATACAGAATATTCTGCGCTTCTGCGAGCCCTATTTGGGAAGACTTTTGATTAAGGCTATCAGGGCAAATGCGATCGATCCAAGGGAGAAAATGAGCGTAAACCAGGGCTTATCCGTAAAAAAATAGGCATCTAAATAGCGGCCAGCAAAAACGCCTGCGACGATGGTGACGAGCATCTGAAAAGCGGCCCCTAAGAATTTTTGGTAGGAATTCATATTCGCCTAAATTTATCCAATTTTCGGGAAGATAAATTGTAAATTTGAAAATTGTTCCGTCGAATCCTATGTACAGGCGTCTTGTCTTCTTATTTCTAGCCCTCAGTACGTGGTCTTGTTCTCAATTCAGCAACAAGCCCATGGCCGTTGCGTTTCATAATTTGAATGCGAAGTACAATGCGATTTGGCAGGCCTCTAGATTAGAAAAAGAATTAGAGCGCAAACTATTCGCGGAACGCAAGGAAAGCTATAATGCCACCTTACCCATCCGAATTCCACTGGATTCCAGCTTTAAACAAGGCAACGAAAAGGACATTAAAGAATTAATACGCAAGGCGTCTTTAGTGATCGATCGCCACCAAAATTCCCGTTACATTATCGATGCCTATTTACTAATCGGCAAGGGCCGCATTTACCAATACGACCTAAAGAATGCCATAGACACGTATAAATACGTTAACTCTCTTGAAATTAGACCAGAGGCATTACTCGCTCTCTATGAAATTTATTTACAACAACAGGAATTTACAGCCGCGGAAAAAATCGAAGAATTCTTGAGTGAGAACCCCTTAAATTCAAATGAGAAAAAGCAATTCTTGTTGCTAAAAGCCTATTCCTACCAGCTAGTAAATGAACCCCTAAAAGCCCTCTCATTACTCCAGGAAGCCTCCAAATACCTGAAAAAGGGCGAAGAAAAAGCGCGCATCTCATTCATCATGGGCCAACTATTTGCGGACAATAACCAGCCGAATTTAGCGGTAGAAAGCTTTAAAACGACGCTAAAAACAAAGTCTAGCTATGATTTAAACTTGCAATCAAGCCTGGCTATTCATCAAATCGAAGGTAATGTGGATGCCTTGCAGAAAATGCTGAAAGATCCTAAAAACGAGGACAACAAATCGGCTATCTATGTCAAAATAGGTCAATATTATTACACTAAAAAGGACTACAAAAAAGCCAAAGAAAATTGGGAGAAAGGCGGCGAAAACAACCCAAATAAAGGAGAACTCTATTTTCAATTAGGCGGTCTTTTCGCGAAACAATTAAAGGCCTATGATCTAGCGGCAAACTACTACGACAGCGCTGCTACCTACCTCGCAAACAATCATCCCGATTACGCGAAAGCTCAAAAACTGAAAAAATCCTGGGCTAGCTATACTTCGTTTTCGAAACAAATAGCCTTACAAGACTCCTTATTACATTTAGCCACCTTGTCTCCACAGGCATTACACGAGCTCTTTTTAAAGCAGCAAAAAGATACGGTGAAGAAATCGGTAAGTGCTGCAACTACTGCTCCTATTTTTACGAGACGACCTTTCAGCGCAGACCAACAAAATTTCTACTTCAATAACGAACAAGCTCGGATTCAGGGTAGTATTGAATTTAGCAATCGATGGGGGAATCGGACCTTGGAGGATTTTTGGAATAGAAAGAATAAAAATGCGAGCCTGAGCATTTCCACCACGGTTACTTCGGTGACAGAAAAAACGAATCTTGCTCAAGCGGCTATAACAGGAGCGGCAGAAGAAACTTGGTTGAAAGCGATTCCATTTAGTGCGATCGCCGCGAATAAGGCGACCAAATTAAAGGAAGAATCCTTATTTAAACTAGGTAAGTTGGCCCGTTTAGAATTAGGCGAAAACACCTTGGCTACTAGCACATTACAACAATTATTAGCAGAATTCCCAAGCACAGCTTTTGAAGCAGAGGCGCTTTACATTCTTTATTTAAGCCAAGAAGGAACCGCAAAAACAAATTCACGAAAAACACTTTTCGAACGCTATCCTAGCTCCTATTTCAAGACGATGATCCTCAAATTAGAAAATGGGGCGCTAACCGAGAACAAAGAAATTCAGGCACAAAAGAAATACGAAGAGGCCTATGAACGTTTTAAATCAAAAGAGTTTGCGATGGCGTTTGAGGCTTGCCTAGCGATTCAACAAAATACGCCTGGTAGTAAATTGGAAGATAAAATCGTATTTTTAATGGCGCTTTGTAAAGCGGGTTTACAGGAAAGTGCAGAATGCAAACGCCTGTTAGGTGAATTTGTCCAATCTTTCCCCACCAGCCCACTCGTTGCAGAGGCTAATGAAATGCTAAAGCTGATTAACAAATGATAGAACCCATAAAGGAATCTAAATTGAATAAAATTACCTTAGCCTACAAAATATTTGGAGGCACAATCTTATTTGCCATTCTTTTCATTGCATCGGTAAACTATAATTTCCTTTGGCTGTTTGGTGGAATGCCTAGCCTGCAAGAGCTAGAGAATCCGAAAAGCCAAGAGGCTTCTTTATTGATTTCAGAAGACGGAGAAGAGATTGGAAAATACTTCCGGGAGAATCGTAATCCGGTGGAGTTCGAGGAGCTGTCACCCATCTTGATTAACACGCTGATGGCGACAGAAGATGCCCGTTTCATTAGTCACTCTGGTATTGATGTGCGCTCTATGGCCCGCGTATTATTCTCTTTTGGTACCTCAGGCGGCGGAAGTACGATATCCCAGCAATTAGCCAAGAATTTATTTCACACCCGTTCACTTGAATATGGCGAAGACGATCCTATTTACATGGGTTTATTAATGAAAGTGGGTGGGCTAAAAACGGCCATCGCGAAAATTAAAGAGTGGATTTTGGCCATCAAATTAGAACGCCGATACACGAAGCAAGAAATCTTGGCCATGTATTTGAATGAGGTGAGTTTTGGGAATAATGCCTATGGAATTCAAGTAGCCTGCCGGACTTATTTCCAAAAAAACGTGCAGACGGTCACCTACCCTGAGGCAGCCACCTTGATCGGCTTATTACAAAATCCCTCCCTGTATGATCCACGCATCAGACCGGAAAGGACTCTCGCGCGTCGGAATACCGTTTTAGGCCAACTGGCGAAATACGAATATCTGACAGAGGAGGATGCGGAAAAGATGAAGGCAGACCCCTTGAACCTTCGCTATAAAGTAGAAAACCAAAACACCGGCGCAGCTCCGTATTTACGCGAATCCATCCGTAAAGAAATTCTAGGTATCCTTGCTGAGATCAATAAAGACCGCCCGGAAGACCAACAATTGAACTTGTATACCAGTGGTTTACGTATCCATACGACGATCGACTCGCGTATGCAAAAATATGCGCAAGATGCCGTGCAAGAGCATATGAAAGCCCAACAAATTACTTTCAATCAGCATTGGGCGGGACGCAATCCTTGGGTAAATGAGAAAATGCAGGAGCTGAAGGGCTTTATTTCGTCTGCTATGAAACGCACGCAGCGCTACCGTGATTTAATGGAGGCGTATAATAATGATGAGATGCGGGTTTGGGAGGAATTAAATCGTCCTGTAAAAATGACGATTTTCTCTTACCATGGCGATATCGATACCACCTTAAGCCCATTGGATTCCATGCGGTATTACAAGCGTATTTTGAATGTGGGAATGATGTCGATGGATCCGACGAATGGCCACGTGAAGGCTTGGATCGGTGGCATTAATTACAAGTATTTCAAGTATGATCATATTGCCCAAAGTAAGCGCCAACCTGGCTCTACCTTCAAACCATTTGTTTATGGGGCGGCCATCGAAAATGAAATTGCCACTCCTTGTGATAAATATGTGGATGAGCCGGTGACTTTTGGGACAGAGGATGGACTAACGAATGACACCTGGACGCCTCAAAACTCCGATGGCAAATACAGTTACGAGAATTTAACGCTCAGACGCGCAATGGGACGATCCATCAATACGATTTCAGCGAAACTGATGAAATCTCTAGGAGCTAGCAAAATTGCCGATTTTGCTCACAAAGCGGGTATTACAAGCTCTCTGTACGAAGGACCTTCCCTTTGCCTAGGCACGTCCGAAGTCTCTGTCTACGAACAAGTTTCGGCCTACAGTACCTTCGCGAATGGTGGTGAAAAAATCGACCCGATCATCATTCTAAAAATCACCGATAAAAACGGCGTCGTTTTGCGCGAATTCTCGCCCACAGCTAAGGCAGTAATGAAGCCCGAAACAGCCTACTTAATGACCTTTATGTTACAAGGTGCCGTACGTGAACCCGGTGGAACAGCCGAAGGTTTAAATCGCAGCTCGATTGCTGCAGGAAACGAAATTGGAGCAAAAACGGGTACCACTTCTAACTTCTCTGACGGTTGGTTTATGGGAGTTACCCAAAAACTGGTTACCGGTATTTGGGTAGGTGGCGATGACCGCAGTATTCACTTCAGAAACATTCAATTAGGTCAAGGAGCAAAAATGGCCATGCCTGCCTTCACAAAATTCATGGAGAAAGTCTACTCTGATCGATCATTAGCCCTCGATGGATACCAAAAAATGCCATTCATTAAACCCGAAAATTTAGCCTTCGACTTTAGTTGCGTCGGAGGAATTGGAGGGGATTCTACCTTAACTTCTTCCACTGCCACCGCCTTGCCTGAATGAGACTAATTGCCTTTGCCTTTATCGCTTTACTAACATTTGCCTGCAACTCTAAGAAAACAGGGGAAGAACTGGCGAAAGAAAACTGTAGCTCTTGCCACAAGTTCCCAGACCCAAGTCTGTTAGACAAAAAGACCTGGAACGATAAAGTCCTAATGGACATGTCCTACCGGTTAGGCTTGCGTAATAAATTTGAATTAGCCGCCAGTTTACCTGAAGAGCAATACCATGCCTTAGTTTCTGCAAATGCCTTTCCAGATAGCCCAGCGATGAGTGTCGAGAATTGGCAAGCGATCGTGGATTATTATGTAACGAATGCACCGGAAAATCCGTTGCCACAAAAAGCCAAAAGCTCCATTTCCACCAACCCGCTACACTTCAAGTCGGAGGATTTTATCTCCCCTATCCATTCGGTTGGCCGAGTAACTTCCATTCAAATTCACCCAGTGAAGGCGGAAGCCTGGATCGGAATGAACTCGAATGAAACCGCTATTGTAGACAGTAAACTACAGGTAAAATCGACCTTCAAAACCCCAAGTCCAAACGTAAATACCTCCTTCATTCAAGGAAAAAATTACTTATTGAGCATTGGCAAAATCCTCCCCAATGACGAAAAAATCGGAAATCTATTCGAGGTGAATGCCAATGGTAAACTAACCAAGCTTGTCGACGGATTAAAACGCCCACTAGACATGCAGATGGCGGATTTCAATGAAGATGGCACGCTAGATTTTCTGATTTGTGAATATGGCTATGAAGCGGGACAGGTCGTTTGGGTAGATGGAAAAACCAAACAACGGCATACCTTGAAATCTCAGCCTGGGGCTAGAAACATCGTCATTAAAGATTATTCAAAAGATGGCAAACCTGACATTTTAGTTTTAATGGCCGAAGCCAAAGAGGGTGTTTCCCTCTTTATCAACAAAGGCCAGGGCTTATTTATGGAGAAACCCTTACTGCAATTTGAGTCGGTATGGGGAAGTACTTATATGGAGGTGGCGGATCTGAATCAAGATGGATTCGATGATATCATCATTTCAGCAGGAGATAATGCGGATAATTCCTATTCAAAGAAAGCATACCATGGGGTGCATGTCTTCACGAATGATGGCAAAAATAATTTCAAGGAAGGGTATTTTTACCCAGCTTATGGAGCTACGAAAACACTAGCCCGCGATTTTGATGGGGATGGCGACCTAGATCTAGCCATGATCGCTTTCTTTCCGGAGAATGACAAAGGGGTAAATGAATCATTCTTGTATTTCCAAAACCAGGGCAAACTTCGCTTCCAGGTTAGCAATATCAACCTACCGGATGATGCCCGTTACATGGCGATGGATGCCGGTGATTTCGATAAAGATGGCGATGTCGATCTTTTGCTTGGTAATTTTCAATTTGGAAAACCAAAGCCAGGCGTTAAACTAACACCTGGCCTTCAGCTTCGACTCTTACGTAATTCAATTCGTTAATTCAATTTAGCTCCCTTCGGAATGAAAGCTTGAGCGCTGGCGCTTTGGCTTAAATAAGATGAGCCATAGGTCCAATCTATCTTTTGTTTGTGTCCTTTTAAGGTATAGCTAAATGAAACACCCGGCTTTACAGCGGCTTTCACAAAGGTCCTCTGAGGCTTAAATACCTTCATCGGACCTCTGTTCTGCAGTGCCACAAAAGCTAGCTCTGAACCGACCTGAATACCTACTAAGGCCTTCGCGTCAGCCGGCACCATCATTCCTGAATTTTGCGCATAAGTGAAACCTTTGCCAGTACCGAGTAAAACACCGCCATTCGACGCATCATAACGTCCCATAGCGACCTCATTGGCGAAGTTATTCCCCACAAACAAGATATCTAGATAACCATCCGCATTGATGTCTAGGATCTGCATCCCGTTCAACGCCGATAACTGGGCCATGTCGGGCAAATCATGCGCCTTAAATTTACCTTCACCTAGATTCTCAATATACAATGAGGCATTCTCTGTAAAGGAAAGCTTCGTCGCTTTCGCCCGCTCTTTCTCCGTCAAGAAATCGTCCTGCGTGATTTTACCATAATCTTTATAATACACCCAGCGCTGACGTGTTGAATTCAACTGCTTGTGCACATCGTCTTTGCCAAATAAAGGAGCTGAAACAGGTGCTCCTGCAGCACTTTGGAAATAAACAAAAGGGAAAATATCATAAACTCCATTGCCATCCACATCCCCATGAAGTACATCCACCGGCTGCTTCGCATTGGCACGTAACAGGGTGTTTTTCCCCATATTACCTGCAACTAGGTCCATATCTCCGTCTTGATCAAAATCAGCCGCTGCCACCGAGCCCCAAAGCCCCGTCATTTCCTCTACTCCCGTCTTCTCAAGTTTTACTAAATGGCCCTTTTCGTTCTGGTAGATCTGAATCGGCATAAATTCCCCAGCCACGACTAAATCTGACCAGCCATCGTTATTCACATCTGTCCAAACCCCATCACAAGCTAATGCCGGCTTCAATAAATCAGGTGCCCACTTCGCTGTCATGTCTGTATACTTAATCATACCGGCCTTCGAATCATTGCGCAACAGGCGAGACACCGTTCCTTTTGGATAAGAAAACGGCACGTTTCTACCGCTGACATACAAATCTAAATCTCCATCCTTGTCAAAATCCACTGCCCTAACTGCCGCATTACTTTCCGTAAAGGCTGGCAATGCTCTCGAAACTAGGCTGAAGTTTCCTTTCCCATCATTCGCATACACCACATCTTGGAAGCTCGTTGCACCTATTTGGCCCTCTGTTCCTCCCCGAGCAATGTACAAGTCCAAATCTCCATCCCGATCCATATCGATTAAAAGTGAACCTAAATCCTCCCCTAATTTATTCTTGTTCTCCGCTACCCCCTCTAAATACTTAGCTGTAAACTTGCCAGAAGCTTGTTGCAGATAGAAAATACCCGAATAAAATTTAGAACCGCCTACAAAGAAATCTTCTAAACCATCGCCATTCACATCACCCACCGATGCTCCAGGTCCTAATTGAGACATTTTGAACGGGGTTAAACTTTGGAAATTAAAATCGATAAAGTCGTATTCCTTGTGTACTTCCGTTAACTGCATCTCATTCGTCACCTCCCGAAGTAAAGGAGCTTCAGTTTGATATAAGGAGACATAAGGTTGCTTCGCATCGGAGATCTTTAGTGTAAGTAATTGATCGACACCCGGCTTAGAAATCACCTGCATGGAATCATTTGGCCAAATCACTCGTAATTCTTTAATCTTCTGCTTCGTCCCTAAACCAATATGAGCAACAGCCTCTACGCTAGACAAATAGCCTCTATAAGGTGAATTCTCATAATAGAAGTAGGTGCCATCCGCATAAAGTCCCTCAATACGGGTTCCAATTCCTTGCGTATTTTGGCCCTTACCTTGCAACTTAACGCGTAAATAATGTCCCTTATCCGCATTCGTTTCGACCGTGTTATTCTTGTATACAAAAGCCTCATCGTTGATATTATTCACGACATAATCTAAATCGCCATCATTATCCAAGTCACCATAGGAAGCCCCATTTGAAAATGAGGGACGTTGGATTCCCCAAGCGGCACTCACATCGTCAAAATGCATCCCCCCTTTATTTCTGAAGGCGTAATTATTCACTTTAATCACTGGCATTTGCTCTAAAAGAATGGCGTCAGACGCCAGGCGTGCTGAATTAGCTCGGTACAACATAAAGTCTCTATCCGTTACGTCCCGCGGAAAACCATTGGTAATCATCAAATCACGGAATCCATCATTGTCGAAATCCGCCAAAGAAGGGCACCAGCTCCACTCCGTCTCCGCCACGCCCGCTAGTAAACTAATCTCTTGGAAGGGCGCTGGAGAACCATCTGCCTTCTTACCTGCATTTAACTGCACGGAATTGCGCATGTACTGATAGGTATAACCGTGTAAATCACTGTTCTGATACGACTGATAGCTATTAGGAGGTGCTAATTGCTTCTTGCGCTCATTGTCCTTAGGCAACATATCTAAAGCCACAATATCTGGACGTCCATCATTATTGATATCCGCCACATCATTTCCCATTGCTGATAAACTCGTGTGCTTAAAATAAGCCTTCGCCTGATCCGTAAACGTGCCATCGTGGTTATTAATGTATAGAATATCATCCGATACATAATCGTTCGTCACATAAATATCTGGCCAATTATCTTGGTTAATATCACAGATATTAATGCCTAAACCATACCCTTCTATCATTATCCCCGCCTCTTTCGACACATTTGTAAATACCGGATGACTTTTATCCTTAGACCAATCATTGCGGTATAAACGATCCGTATTAGGATAGGAACCATCGGTAACCTTAGGGCGGTATAAGGATGGGAATTGATCAATAACATCCGTTAATACATATAAATCCAAATCTCCATCCCGGTCATAGTCAAAGAAAGCAGCATGCTCACTATGCCCTGAATCATTAATCCCATACTCGGTTGCCATTTCCTTAAAGCTGGGTATCCCCTCTTTAATTCCTTGGTTCACAAACAGCATATTTTGGCGATCACGCTCCACATTCTTCATCGTTGCTGATACATATACATCTAGCAATCCATCCCCATTAATATCCACAATACTTACTCCAGAACACCAGCGATCTTTTGTATCTAAACCAGATGCCTTTCCTACTTCCTCAAACTTCATTTCTCCCTTGTTCAAATACAAAGCAGCATTCGCCTGAGAACCCGAGAAAAACAAGTCTAACAGCCCATCATTATTAAAATCTCCCATACCCACTCCACTTCCGTTGTAGAGGTATTCATACTTCAAAATACTCAAGGTATCGTTCTCGACAATCTTGTTTGAAAAATGAATACCGGTATCATCACCGGATAAAAGCTCGAAAGTAGTGGCGTTTTTACAAGAGAAAACGAGAAAGGAGAAAGCAAGGAATAAATTGGCGTAAATAGGCTTCATAAGGCAATTTTAAACTTAAGCGAAAATAAAAAAGGTGGGATTAATATCCCACCTTTTTTACAGAAAATTAGAACAAATTAATATCCTGCATTTTGCTTCAAGATAGAAGAACCTTGGATATCGATTTGAGCTTGAGGGATAGGTAAATACTTATCCGTAGCTTGGTAAGATGCACCACCAAACTTCGTTACTAGGAATTGCTTCTCGTAGTTTAAATAAGCATTTAACGTAGATACGTCAGTACCCCAACGAACTAAGTCGAAGAAACGGTGTCCTTCAGTCGCTAATTCTAGCATACGCTCCATGCGAACTGCTTTTTGTGCAGTAGCCTTATCAGCAAATGCTGTGTAAGGAGCAATTACATAGTTAGCTTCTGCTACGCCACCTTTCATAACGAAACCAGCAGGATTAGCCGCACGGTTACGAACACGGTTGATGTAATCTAAAGCAGTTGCTAATGAACCAGCTTCGATTTCAGCCTCAGCAGCCATTAACAATACGTCTGCAAAACGAATGATATTGTAGTTCATTGTTGCATAACCACGTGTCCAAGATGAACCATCTGTTAATGTATTCTCTTGACGCTTATAGTATACGTATTTCTTAGGTGAATAAGGACCTGCATACGTTTGGTCACGAATCCAGTTCTTACCTGGGTGCTCGATCCAGTCTAAGTATTGAATACCACGACGACCGATTGTGTGGTCAATACGTGGATCTAATGGATCTGAATCTTCAGTAAACGCAGCAGAAGAAGCAACTTTGTAGTCATTCTTCACTGCGTTAGCAGGTAAGTTATAATCTGGAGCACCAGCCGTTTCTGTTAAGATAGGCAAACCGTTCACTGTACGGTAAGCGTTAGCTAATGAGAATGAAGGTTGGAAGAAACCGCAGCAGTTACCTGGACCATCAGAACCCGTGTTGTATGGGTAGTTCAAGTCATCAAAACCGTTTGCGTTGTTCACGTTACCCGTGTTCATTGAAGATTGGATAGCAAATATAGCCTCCTCGTTGTTGTCATTCTCCGCATTGAAGATTTCAGCAAACTTAGGAACTAAACCATACTTCTTACCATTCGTTGTAACACCGTTAGCGATTACGTCAGTAAACTTCGCTTTTGCATCAGCGAATTTTCCTTGGTATAATAACGCTTTACCTAAATAAGCTTGCGCAGCCCATTTGTTTGCACGACCTGCAGATGAAGACGTTGCTGGTAGGTTTGTGTAAGCAAACGCAAAATCAGCCTCAATCTTATCCCAGAAAGCTTCCGTGTTAGCCACTTTCTCAATTCCTTTACCGTAGTCTTTTGTCTCATCCACATAAGGAACAGAGTTAAACAACTTCTTTAATTCGAAGTAGTAGTGACCACGTAAGAAACGTGCTTCCGCAATAATACGTGTCTTATCCGCTGCAGAGATCTCCTTAGAACCATTGGCTAAGTTGATCGTCGCATTACAACGAGCAATACCTTCGTATTTTGCTTGCCATGTGCTATTCAAATCACCGTCTGTAGGCTGAACCTCATAACGTTGCATCGGGTTGATGGCAGTGAAGTCACCCGCATCCGTACCCTTATTGTTCTCTCCACCACGGATAGAACCCCAAACCCAGTTATTACCAGCTGCTAAACGAGAATATCCCTTTGCAGCTAACTGAGCATAAGCACCAATTAAGGTCCCTTCTACACCTTCTTTAGAAGATAATTGCGCTTGCGCTAATGATGCGGTAGGCGGAACTTCTAAAAACTGATCCTTACAAGCGAAGGTCAACGTCAGCGCTGACACACTCACTAAAGCGATTCGCTTTAAAATTTGATTATTTTTCATTTTCTTATTCATTAATTATGGCTGTTGCTAATTAAAAAGTTAAGTTAATTGATGCGTTGAATGAACGAGTCACTGGGTAGTTACCCACATCAATACCAAATCCTGTATCAGCTGCACCACCTACACCTGGATCTAAACCTTTGTATTTAGTGATAGTGAAGATGTTGTTAGCTGATAACGTAAACTTCGCACGCTTGATACCTAACTTAGAAGTGTAGTTCTTAGGAATGTTGTATCCTAAAGAGATGTTTTGAATACGGATGTAATCACCATCTTCTACATACCATGAGTTAGCAGCACCTGAAGTTGACATGTTAGAGTTTGATTCCCAAATCGGAGCAGCAGCGCTGTTTCCTAATTCTGGAGTCCATGATTGCTTAGCGCGCTCACCTTTTCCTGATCCTTCAAACGTTCCGAAGAAGTCTGTAAACCACTTAGATTGGTTCCAGATTTTGTTTCCAGCAGAAGCGTATAAATATGTAGCGAATTCAAAATCTTTGTAAGTTAAACCTACGTTGATACCACCTGTGTAAGTAGGAACTGGAGAACCTAAGAAGGTACGGTCATCTGTTGTGATTTTACCATCACCGTTGATGTCAGCATAACGGAAACGACCTAAGCCTTTACCATCTTGCGCTGGAGATGAAGCAACTTCAGCAGCTGAGTTAAAGTAACCGATTACCTGGTATCCGTAGAAAGAAGATAAAGAACGACCTACTTCCATACGTACTGGCGTAATTCCACGGAATGCACCACCGGTTAAGTTAGTGATACCTGGAGCAAATGCTACGATTTCGTTCTTCAAGAATGAATTATTGAAAGTTAATTCATATTTCAAATCTGAAGTTAAGTTACCACGGTTGATGATTTGGAAATCAATACCTTGGTTACGCATTTTCGCCACGTTTACTGAAGGAGCAGATGCTGAGTTACCTACTACCGCTGGAAGAGGCACGTTGAATAATAAATCACGTGTATCTTTTCTCCAAACGTCTAATACGATTTCCCACTTACCATTGTAAAGAGTTGCATCAAAACCAACGTTCATTGTTTCTGAAGTCTCCCACTTCGCAGCTGGGTTACCAATACGAGAACGGAAATAACCTTCGTTTGCTCCAGATGATTGACCATCGATTGCATAGAATGAGTTACCACGATTCGCAGCATATAAAGAGAATTGGTTAGCTGGGTCTACGTTGTTTGAGTTACCCATTAAACCCCAACCACCACGGATTTTTAAATCAGAGATAGCAGGAAGATCTTTCATGAACTCCTCAGATGTTACTCTCCAAGCAGCAGATACTGCAGGGAAAATACCATAACGATTCTCAGGACCGAAACGAGATGATCCGTCACGACGAACAACTCCCGTTAAGTAATACTTCTCGTTGAAGTTATAATCTACTTTAGAGAATAAAGAGTAGAAATTAACACCTGAATATAAACCAGAGTTTACTACTGGAGATTGTACAGAAGATAAAGTTACGAAGTCTGTATCCATTGAGAATGGATTAATACCTGAACCAGAGATCTGACGACCTGCACCTGTGTTCAATGCCTCCATACCTACTAAAGCAGTTACTCCGTGCTTTCTCCACTTCGTCTTGTAAGCCGCTGTGTTAGTGAACGTGTAAGCAAAGTTATAACCTGAACCTTCATAGAATGAGTTAGAAGCCTCTGGCTCTGAATCACCTAAATATTTGTAGTTATAATCTTTGTAAGCATATCCTGAGTATTGACCACCTACTGAAGATTTGATAATTAAATCTTTGATTGGCTCATACTCTACATACACATTACCAAATGCAGATGCGTTGTAGTTATTGTCATTTACGTTATTACGTAAGATTTGACGAACTGGGTTACGAGGGTTGTTAAAACCAGCAGCCTTAGTAGATGCAAAGCTTCCGAACTCATCGTAAACTGGAATCGCTGTAGGCATACGGTAAGCAGATAAGATTACTGACTCATCAGCAGCCACACCTAAACCGTTGTTACCACCTGCTTGACCACGCACTGAACGATACGTCATTTGGATGTTTTCGCCCACGCGAACTTTCTTTCCTAAGTCAAACTCTGAGTTAAAACGAGCTGAATAACGCTTGAAATCATTTTGAATCAAGATACCTTGTTGCTCTTGTCCAGATAAACCTAAGTAGAAACGACCTTTATCTGTACCACCTTGGATACCTAAAGAGTGACGCATTGTCGATCCGAAACGGGTGATTTCATCGTACCAGTTAGTTCCTGCTTTGTTTGTCTTAATAACGAAAGTAGTCAATGGATTAGCTGCATAAGCTGCTTGAGCTGCTGCTAAGTCACCAGAGTTTACACCGTTAGCACCGTTGAAGTGCAAGTAAGTAGGTAAAGTTGCTTGCGCAGAAGTTCCATACTGAGGGTGAGTATAAGCAACTGCAGTTCCGTTAGCTGCCGCGTTGTTACGGTAAGCTACGTGAGTCCAATCAGCTTGCTCTTGAGGAGTTAACATTTTAGCTACACCACCTACGTTAGGGTCAGTACCACCGTACAATCCATCATAAGTAACTGTGATACCTTTGTTACGCGCACCACGCTTAGTCGTATAAACGATTACACCGTTCGCTGCACGAGCACCATAGATAGAAGCTGCTGCCGCATCCTTAAGGACCGTAGTAGACTCGATATCATCTGGAGAAAGGAAATCCGTCGTTCCTACTGGAACTCCATCCACAACATACAATGGCTCGTTACCACCAAATGCACCGAAACCACGTACACGGATGATACTGTTCGTACCTGGTTGTCCGTTCGTGATCAAAGTAACACCGGCTACACGACCTTGTAATTGCTGCTCAACGTTTCCTGAAGGTGCAATTTGCAAATCCTTCGCTTTTACGATTGAAGCTGCCGCTGTAGACTCCTTCTTGTTAGTTACTGAGTAACCTGTTACGATTACCTCGTCTAACTGAGAATTGTCCTCTGCTAACGTTACGTTAATAGAAGATTGAGAACCTACTGTAATTGATTGTGATTTGTAACCTACAGCTGTGATATTCAAAACTGCAGTTGCAGACTTAACAGTTACAGAGAATGCACCGTTAACATCTGTAGTTGCTCCTGTGTTTGTTCCTTTAACTAAGATACTTACACCTGGAATTCCCTGAGAATCTGTCCCAGAGACTTTACCTGTAACCTTACGGTCTTGGGCAAATGACGAAAAGCTTCCTAGCATTACTATCGCTAGCAAAAGAAAGCCTCGTAGACTTTGGTAAAAATTGTTTTTCATAATAAAGATTAAGTTAGTTTTTAAATTTAATTTTTGGGTTCGAGTTTTGATGTTCTATGGGCCTCCTTTCTGATTAGGTGAAATAATAAGTTAAAATTTTAAATAGGTTTAGCGTCAAACAAATCTTTAAATAGTACAATAGTGCAGTTCAATCGAATCGGAAATAGATGACCTATCACAACTATGCTACACTATTACATAGGACCAAATATGTCCAATACTTACAATTCACGCAAGCATTTAGTCGATATTTTTTCATTTTTTTTATTATAAATAGAAGTATTCCCTTAATAGGCAATTTAGAGGCCTATTTGATCCGTTTAATACAATAGAAGCTTGGGCTTTGGTCGGCAGAAAAGGGTATTTTGTCGTTAATTGACTACTTCCTAACATAGTCTTAACATGGACATAATCTAGTACCAAAATGAAAAGAGTCACCTTAGATAATTACAAAAATTACAAAGAAGATATTTTTGCTTAATTTTGGCCTATGTCCACTTTCGACCCTAAATCCATCTTGCCTACGCTACCCGAAGAACCGGGGGTGTATCGCTATTTCGATGAAAGTGGGACCATCATTTATATAGGAAAGGCGAAGAATTTAAAAAATCGCGTCAGTTCCTATTTCACGAATACGAAAGGGAAGGACAATAAAACGAGGCGACTCGTCTCGCAGATACGTAATCTGGAGTTTACCATCGTGCATTCAGAATTCGATGCCTTATTACTCGAAAATACGCTCATAAAGCAGTTTCAGCCCAAATACAACATCTTGTTACGGGATGACAAGACCTATCCGTTTATCTGTTTAACAAGAGAGCGTTTTCCTAGACTAATCACGGAAAGAAGGATTAATCATTCGATTGGGACGTTTTTTGGGCCATATGCAAATCCGAAATTGATGAACGCTTTGCTAGAAATGTTGCATCAGCTATATCCCTTAAGGACTTGCGCCTTAAATTTAAAGGAGTCTAACATCGAGGCAGGAAAATACAAGGTTTGTTTAGAATACCATATCGGCAATTGCAAAGGGCCCTGCGAGGGTTTAGAGCAGGAGGCGCGGTATATGGAATATATTGATCAAGTATCTCAGATTTTGAAGGGTAATTACCAAAAGGCGAAAAGCTTCTTCATTACGCAAATGCAGGAAGCCTCCACCCTATTGGCCTTTGAAAAAGCGCAGGAGTGGAAAGAAAAGTGGCAGCTATTAGAGAATTTCCAGGCGAAGTCAACGGTCGTGAATCCATCGATCCATGATGTGGATGTGTTTTCGATGGTGTCGGATGAGTCTTTGGCCTATATTAACTTCATGAAGGTCATTAACGGAACGATTTTGCAGTCGCAGACCTGGGAAGTGAAAAAGAAGCTGGAGGAAGATGAGGCAGAATTGCTGACGATGTTGATTTGGGAGAAGCGAGATCAGTTTCAGAGTAAGGCCAAAGAGATTATCACCAATATACCCATGTCGATCGAGTTCGAGGGAGCGCGCAATACGTTGCCGAGTCAGGGTGATAAGCGGAAGCTTCTTGACATGTCCTTAAAGAACGTTTTGTACTTTAGAAAAGAAAAGGCGGATCGCAAGGCGGCCGAGGAGAGTGGCGGCGATCGAAAGATGCGCGTGATGATCAAATTGAAAAATGATCTTCGTCTAACAGACCTACCTAAGCACATTGAATGTTTCGATAACTCGAACCTGCAAGGAACCAACCCGGTTTCTGCGATGGTCTGCTTTAAGAATTCACTACCCTCTAAAAAGGATTACCGCATCTTCACACCCAAAACGGTGGAGGGGCCTGACGATTTTGCCACCATGTACGAGGTGATTACCCGTCGATACACCCGTCTATTAGAAGAGGAAGCGGAATTACCAGATTTAATTATTGTCGATGGGGGGAAAGGCCAGCTCAGTTCTGCTTGTGATGCGCTGAAGGCTATCGGCTTGTATGGACAGATTCCTATCATTGGTATCGCGAAGCGATTAGAGGAGATCTATTTTCCGGAGGACAGCCTTCCTTTATATATAGATAAGAAATCGGAGTCCCTGAAGTTGATTCAGCAGTTGCGGGATGAGGCTCACCGCTTTGGTATTACGGCGCACCGGAATAAGCGTAGTAAAAACTTTATTGTTTCCCAGCTGGAGACCATGGATGGGATTGGAAAATTGACGGCAGCGAAATTATTGAAGGCTTTTGGGACGGTAACCGCATTGAAGGAGGCGTCGGAGGATGATTTGGCCAAAGTCTTAGGCAAAATGAAAGCCCTCAAATTCAAAAAGCAACTCGAAAACCTCTAGTATTCGGATTTGAACTGATCCACTTCGATGGCCCGGTAATTTCGGTACACCTGCAGAATGATCGCTAGTGCAATCGCCATCTCGCAAACCCCGACCACTAAGACAAAAATGCTCAGGTAAAGACCCTGCATCGAAGGATCGTTTTTCGAAAACGCGACCAAATTCAAATTAGCCGCATTCAAAATCAACTCGATTCCCATCAAGACGAAAATCGTATTTTTCTTCAAAAGCAAAATCGTCAACCCCGTCGCAAACAGAAACGCAGACACCCACAAGAAGTAAATCACCGGAATATCAGTCATGTTTTTTCGCAACAAAGGTGGCGCCTATCAAAGCAATTAATAAAAATACCCCAGCTAATTCGAAGGGAAAAGCATATTCAGTCAAAAGACCTAATCCGACCTCCCGTAATTTAGATCCACCTGTCACGGGCAAATTGTTAACCCAGGGTCCTTTCGTAAAAACCCAAAATAAGCCTAAGAAAAAGGAAAGACCTACGGAGATAGGCAATAAGCGATTCGATTCGCGGGTCATTAAATGATTTTTGCCGGTCGCGGGGTCCGTTTGATTCGTTAACATGATCCCGAATAGAATCAAAATCAATACGCCACCCACGTAGACTAATAAATGCGCCACGGCTAACACGTCAGCAAAGGCTAAGACATAAAGTCCCGCTAGACCGAGCATGGTTAGAAACATAGCTAAGGCAGCGTGCAACAAATTTTTCGTCCAAAGCATCGCTAAAGCGCTTCCACACGTTAATAAGGCTAAAACCAAGAAGGCGATCACAAGCGGGCTCATTATTCGGCGTCTGGTTTAGGTTTTGGCTTAAAGCTAGGCTTGAAAGCGGGTTTGAAGGCGGGCTTGGGAGCTGCCGGTTTTTCCTCTGTCGACTCTGAAGCAGATTCTGCCGCTTTCGCCGGTTCTGCCGTTTTCGCTACATCTTTCGCGGCTTCTTTTGCTGCTTCTTTCTCCGCCACAAATTGTTCGTACAACGCGCGTTTTTCGTCCGCTTGTTCCGGAGTTAAATTTGCGAAAGCGAAATTGTGATCCTTCACGTCGAAGACCGAGAAGTCATATTCCGAAGTCATCGTCAAACATTCCGTCGGGCAAACCGTCGTACAAAGGCCACAGAAGCAGCATTTGGACATATCGATGTCAAACTTCGCGGCATATAAACGAATGGGCGAACCATCCGATGCCGTGCCTACGAGGCCTGTGGCTTTAATGGGATCAATCTCAATACAGTCTACCGGACACACTTTCACACATTTATCGCAGACGATGCAATCGTCCATCTCGTTGTGCAATTGATATCGACCTTTAACGGGAGTGGGGATTTGTTGCTGCGGGTATTGCAAGGTGACAATACCAGCTTTCTGATTAAAATAATCAGGATCTTGGATATCTTGAACGCTGCGTTGATTTCGAGCCGCCCAGGCGTGTTTCCACGTCAAAGCCATCCCCTTTCGAGTGCTTTGAATTCCTGCCCAGATGGATTGAAAATACGCTTTCATCTTAAAAATAAATCGCTGGATACGTCGATGGATCTGATTCGCGCATGATCTCATACACGGCATCCACGACGTTTTCTGCGTTAGGCTTTGAGAAATAATCCCCATCTGAGCTGTAAGCCGGACGGTGGGCCGTAGCTGCGATACAAACGGCTGGACTTTCTAGCCAGGTAAATGCCCCCTGTTTGTCTAGCACTTCTTGCATCATGTAGGCAGAAGCTCCGCCAGGCATGTCTTCATCCGCAAAAATGACCCGGTGTGTCTTTTGAATCGAAGCCAAAATGCTATGGTGGCGATCGAAAGGCAATAAAGTTTGGACATCAATGACTTCCACAGAAATGCCTAATCCAGCCAAAGTTTCAGCCGCCTCCATCACAATACGGCACATCGATCCATAAGTAACAATGGTTATATCCGTTCCCTCACGCAAGATTTCTGGAATACCGAGTGGCACCTCGATTTCTGTTAAATTCGACGGCATTGGCTCTTTCAAGCGATATCCGTTCAAGCATTCGATCACAATTCCTGGATCATCACCTTTCAACAGGGTTCTATACATCCCAGCCGCCTGCGTCATATTACGTGGTACGCAGAAATGTACGCCACGTAATCCGTTAATTAAAACGGCCATAGGGCTTCCTGAATGCCAAATTCCCTCTAAACGATGCCCTCTGGTTCTCAGAATCATCGGGGCTTTTTGGCCTCCGGCTGTTCGGTAATGCAAACAAGCCCAATCATCCGATAAAACCGGGAATGGGTAGAATATATAATCTAAATATTGAATCTCTACAATAGGTCGCAAACCACGCATCGAGGCTCCGATTCCTTGGCCCACAATACTCACTTCACGAATACCGGTATCGGTTACTTTTAAGGGGCCGAATTTATCTTGCAAACCCGCCAGCGTTTGATTCACATCCCCAATTTTTCCAACGTCCTCTCCAAGGATAAATACGCGTGGATCCTCTAAAAACTGCGAAAATGCCTTATTTAATATCTCTCGACCATCGACTAAAACGGGTTCCTTTTCGTAGGCGGGTTTTACTCCCGTGATTAAGAGAGGGGACTCGTCAGACTCACTCATTTGGTGCGAACTGAATCGTCTGCGATTCAACTTTTCCAAGTCGTCGAGCCATTTTCTAAGTAACTTAACCGCGGGACCTTGGTAGAAGCGAAACGCGCGTAAGGTCTTGCGACCAGCCCGCACTAAATCACTGAAAATTGGATAAGGTAAGGCGTTTAACTCATCAATAATGGGCTGCAATAAACTCGGCTCATTTGTCGATTCCAACAGACTCTTCGCAATGCGTAAAAAAGCTTTCTTATCTACATCAACTGAAGCCATATAGGACGAAAAAGCCTCTTTCTGGTATTTGCGAGCTAAAACACTAGCCTCTTCATCGATGGCTTTAAGCGCCTCTTCTGTGGCGATATTTTTTGCCAAAACCCATTCACGGAACAGAGCATTACAATCTGCCTCCTGCTCCCATGCTAAACGCTCTGTTGACTTATAGCGTTCATGCGAACCGGATGCGGAGTGTCCTTGGGGCTGCGTGCATTCAATCACGTGAACTAGGCAAGGAACAAATTCCGTACGCGCTAGATTTGCCGCTCGCTGATAAGCCGCAATTAAACCTGGATAATCCCAGGCTTTCACTTGTATAATTTCTAATCCTTTCTCCTGCTCATTGCGCTGATAACCCGCTAGAGCCTTAGAAATGGACGATTTTGTCGTTTGAAATTCAATCGGAACCGAAATGCCGTAACCGTCGTCCCAAACAGAGAATACGATCGGAATTTGCAATACACCAGCAGCATTAATACACTCTAAAAACATCCCCTCAGACGTAGATGCATCACCGATGGTGGTGAAACAAACCTCTTGACCTTTGTTCGAAAAAAGGGCTTCGTGGTCCTTTAAATCCGCTCTTTCGCGGTACATTTTAGAGGCATACGCAATACCGAGAGCGCGGGGAATTTGACCTGCGGTGGAGGAAATGCCGGCCACGGTGTTGTAGCGAGTAGTTTGATTTAGCCATTTTCCCTCCTCATCTAACCACCTGGTAGCGTGGTGATTATTCATTTGGCGACCTCCTGAATGTGGGTCAAATTGAATATCAGGATGACCATACAACTGGGCAAAGTACTGAGGCCAAGTTAAATCTCCGATAGCAGCACCAATAGTTTGGTCTCGGTAATAGCCCGAAATATAGTCTCCGGGGCGCATGGAGCGCGCTAAAGCGATTTGGCAGACTTCTTTACCATCTCCATAAATACCGAATTTCGCCCGACCTGAAAACACCTCTTTACGCACTAAAAGGCTACAAGCGCGGCTGATAGCAGCTAAGCGGTAGTCTTCCAGCACCCCAGCAGGATCGAATGAAAGGTCAGGTGAAGAAAAGGTAAATGAATTCAAATGCTTCGTCTTATTAAACACGTAAAAATACAACAAAATCCTCGGCGTCCAAACAGAATCCAGACAAGAAACTTGCCGAAATCTTTAATTGTTTATAGATTTGAACTCTACATAAAACCAATGAATTTACATATGAAAAAATTAATCGCCCTATTTGCGCTTGTATTGGGCTTTGCCTTTACTTCGAATGCCCAAGGTGCGTTGAAATTCAAGCAAGAGAAGCATGATTTTGGTACGATTACCGAAGGAACGATCGCTACATACAGCTTTGAATTCACGAATACAGGAAAAACTCCTGTAGTTATCTCTAACGTTCAGCCTTCTTGTGGTTGTACGACTCCAGAATGGACAAGAGAGCCGGTGATGCCAGGTAAAACTGGAAAAGTAACTGCTTCTTTTAATTCAGCAGGCCGTCCTGGTAATTTCAATAAAACCGTCACTGTGATGAATAACGGGGAAGTTTCTCAAATCGTTTTAGCGATTCAAGGTAGCGTCGCAGCGAAAAGATAATTCGCACAGACTTATAAAAAAAGCTCTCTGTTCATCGCAGAGAGCTTTTTTTGTTAATCACGGTTCTTAAGACCCTCTTTTTCTCGTAGGCCATTGATCCAGCCGGCGATCTTCAGCACATCCGCTTTAGGCACATGGCTCATCGGTGCCATTTCGGTAGCGAAGTCGGGCCAGTTTTCCGGCCTAGGCTTATAGACTAAATCTAAAATCTGCTGATTTGAATAATTGCGTTTCGCAATTTCCGTGAAGGCTGGACCTACCAGTTTGCTATCTTTTGCGTGGCAAGCAGAGCAGGTATGTTTCTTCAGTAAATTAGAGATCGCTAATTCGTAGCCTAAGCCTTTACTTACTACTTTCACCTCTGTCACCTTCACATGGATTTCATCCTGAGGCGCAGCCGCCACTAAGGCTGGCCCCTTGGGAATTTCATTCAAGGTATAATATGCTGTCTCATGCAGTAAAGGCTCCCCTTTCTCATTCAACACCCCTTTCAAGGTAAATTCGTGAATAAAGAATTGGCGAATTCCGTCGATGGAGATGCGCACTTTCTTGCGATCAGCGGAGACTTCTACTCCCTTAATTTTCAAGTCTTTTAACTCGATAATCGGGCTACCATATTGGTGCTGGTATTTGTAGATATACGAGCGAATAGCGTAGGAAGCTGCCTTTTTAACGGAATTTACATCCACTGGCTGTGTAAAGCTGAACTCGAATCCGTCTGATTTCGCCTTGATCATGTCGATCTCGAAAGGCATGTTTCCGTTCCAGAAAAGGCGCTGTAAACCATACTCATCTTTCCCTGTACTTCCCCAACCACGGGAGGTCATACCCACGAACATGCTACCATCCAGCCCAAAACGCTCACGCAAAATACCGGATTGGAAACCTTCGCGGTAGTTAATGGCAAATCCTTGGTATACACCATTTACTTTCTCCAGACCCATGCGCATCACTTTCGATTGTCCTTGATCGGCTACGAAATACTGACCTGGGAATGGACTAAACTTTCCTTTCGTTGTGTCTTGTAGGATATCGGAGGTAGAAATACCCATGATCGCATGTGGGAACCAAACAGCAGGTAATTTAATCTTAGGATTTTTCTTCGCTGCCTCAAACATCGGCGAACCATTATCTTGGATTTCTTCCAGGCTTAGTTTCAATGGACTATTAGGCTCTTTCGCCCATTTTAATCCACCAGGATTACCAGCGAAATCACCTTTCGCTAAATGTGTTACACGACCTGAACCCACCCAGTCACCTTGGTTTTCACCATAAAACAAATCGCCTTCGTCGTTAAAGCTATAACCTGCCGGCGAACGTAAACCACCTGCAAAAGGCTCTAATTTTCCATCTGGAGTGATTTTAACGAACCAGCCGCGCCATTTGGCAAACTTACCTTCACCAAAACCCACCCAGGCCAAGTTCAAACTCACCCACATATCCCCGTTCTTATCAATCACTGGACCGTAGGTATATTCATGGTAATTACCCGATAAATCGAAGGTGTAGATAGGCTCATAAAGATCCGCTACGCCATCGCGATCTGTGTCTGAAATCTTCGTCAATTCACCCCGCTGAGAGCAGTAAAACGCGCCATCCTTGTAAGCTAAACCTAATACTTCGTGCAATCCACTCGCGAAGCGGCGGTAATAGGTTTGGTGACTTGTTTTTTGGTATGGAT
>JACCDY011060717.1_pt1 | contig 27153 bp, 20 predicted proteins | sample 7446391 | NCBI WGS metagenome assembly JACCDY01 (sample SAMN15323451, study PRJNA562643) | freshwater metagenome | isolation source: river surface water | place: USA:Blue River Watershed | collected 2017-08-18 | reverse complement strand
TGGCTGGTTCCCGACCGGCGATGTGGCCGTGATCGATCCGCATGGCTATCTGCAGATCACCGACCGCAGCAAGGACGTCATCAAGTCCGGCGGCGCGTGGATAGGCTCGATCGACCTCGAGAACATCGCCGTCGCGCACCCGGCGGTGCAGATGGCCGCCTGCATCGGCATCAGCCACCCGAAATGGGACGAGCGCCCCTTGCTGGTGGTGGTGAAGAAGCCCGGCATGGACGTGAGCAAGGAAGAGCTGATCAAGTTCTACGACGGCCAGATCGCCAAATGGTGGACGCCGGACGATGTGGTCTTTACCGATGCGCTGCCGCTGGGCGCGACCGGCAAGATCCTGAAGAACAAGATCCGCGAAACCTATCGCGATTACCAGCTGCCGACGGCCTGAACCTTGGAATTCACGCTGATCTCGCTGCTCAACGGCCTGTCCTATGGACTGCTGCTGTTCATGCTTTCGTCGGGGCTGACGCTGATCTTCAGCATGATGGGCGTGCTCAACTTCGCGCACGCGAGCTTCTACATGCTCGGCGCCTATGCCGGCTATGCGGTCAGCCAGAGCCTGGGCTTCTGGGCGGCGCTGGTGATCGCGCCGCTGCTGGTGGGCCTGGTCGGCGCGGCGGTCGAGCGCTTCGGCCTGCGGGTGGTGCACAAGCATGGCCATGTGTCGGAGCTGCTGTTCACCTTCGGGCTGTCGTATGTGATCGTCGAAGGGGTGCAGATGATCTGGGGCCGCGCCGCCGTGCCTTACCGCATACCGGCCCTGCTCGACGGCCCCTTGTTCACGCTCTATTCGATGTCTTTCCCGATGTACCGCGCCTTCATGATGGCCGTGGCGCTGGTGATGCTGGCGGCGATCTGGCTGCTGTTGAAACGCACCCGCATCGGCATGGTGATCCAGGCCGCGCTGACGCACCCGGAAGCGGTGGAAGCGCTCGGGCATAACGTGCCGCGCGTGTTCATGGCCGTGTTCGGCGGCGGCTGTGCGCTGGCGGCGCTGGCCGGCGTCATTGGCGGCAATGCCTTCGTGACCGAGCCGGCGATGGCGGCCACCGTCGGCAGCATCATCTTCGTGGTGGTGGTGGTCGGCGGCATGGGCTCGCTGGCGGGCGCCTTGCTGGCCTCGCTGTTGATCGGCATGCTGCAAACCTTTGCGGTCGCGCTCGACTGGTCGCTGCTGGGGCCGCTGGGCCACCTCGGCGTGAGGGTCGCGCCTGACTTCGTCGCCTACCGGCTGCTGTCGCTGACGCTGGCCGAAGTGGCGCCCATCCTGCCGTATCTGTTACTGGTGCTGGTGCTGATCCTGCGCCCGCGCGGCCTGCTGGGCCAGAGGGCCGACTGATGGAACCGACGATGAAACCCCAGACCGGGACCGCCGCACCGACGAAGGCGTCGACAAACACAGCGCGGGCCCGACAGCCCGGACAGCCATCGGCGCCGCGCGAGCGGTCGCGACCGATGAAATACGAACCGCTGAACCTGGGACGCTGGCTGGTCTGGAGCGGTTTCGCGCTGCTGCTGTTGCTGGCGCCGCGCGTCTTCAGCTCCGGCGCCTCGGTGTCCATGCTGTCGCTGATGGGCACGGTGATGATCTATGCACTGTCCTACAACATGCTGCTCGGGCAGTCGGGCATGCTGTCCTTCGGCCATGCGGTGTACTCGGGACTGGGCGCCTTCATTGCGATCCATGCGATGAACCTGGCCGGGCAGGGCACGCTGCCGGTGCCGCTGGTGCTGATCCCGCTGGTGGGTGGCGTGGCCGGCTTCCTGTTCGGTGCCTTGTTCGGTTATGTGACGACCAAGCGCTCGGGCACCACGTTCGCGATGATCTCGCTGGGCATCGGCGAACTGGTGTTCGCCTGCTCGCTGATGTTCCCCGGCTTCTTCGGTGGCGAAGCCGGCATTTCCGGCAACCGTGTCTACGGCACGCCGCTGGCCGGCATCAGCTTCGGCCCGCAGATCCAGGTCTATTACCTGGTGGCCGGCTGGCTGTTCATCTCGGCCGCCGCCATGTTCGCGCTGACGCAAACGCCGCTGGGGCGCATTGCCAATGCGGTGCGCGACAATCCGGAGCGCGCCGAATTCATCGGCTATGACACGCAGCGCGTTCGCTACCTGATGATGATGCTGGCCGGCTTCTTTGCCGGCATAGGCGGCGGTTTGTCGGCCATCAATTTCGAGATTGTCACCGCCGAGAACGTCAGCACGCTGCGTTCGGGCGGCGTGCTGCTGTTTACCTTCATCGGCGGCATCGGCGTGTTCTTCGGGCCCATGCTGGGCGCGATCGTCGGCATCTTCATGACGGTGATGCTGTCGGAATTCACCAAGGCCTGGCAGCTGTACCTGGGCATCTTCTTCATCCTGATCGTCATGTATGCGCCCGGCGGCCTGGCCAGCCTGGTGATGATGAACCTGCGCATCGTCGCCCATGGCAAGCTGCGGCGCTTGCTGCCCTCGGGGCTGGCCGTGTTCGGCTCGGCGCTGCTGGCGACGCTGGGCGGGATCGTGCTGATCGAAATGGGCTACCACTGGTCGCTGGAGCTTGCCAATGGCAGCGAAATGGGGCTGCTGGGACTGCGCGTGGATACGCTCAAGCCGGGCGGCTGGCTGGCCGGCCTGGCACTGCTGGCCGGCGGCGGGCTGTCGTTCATCTTCACCCGCAAGCCCTTTGCCGATGCCTGGCATGAAATCAATGCCGAGATCGAGCACCTGGCGACGAGGACACCGCAATGAGCGCCACGATGCATCCGACAGCGAACCCGATGGCAGCGATTGCGGCTGAAACGGCTGCCGGAACGGCGCCGGCGCTGGCGCTGCGCCAGTTGCGCAAGGCCTTCGGCCAGACCGAGATCATCCGCGGCATCGACCTGGCCGTCGCCCCGGGCGAGCGGCTGGCCGTCATCGGCCCCAATGGCGCCGGCAAGTCCACCTTGTTCAACCTGGTCTCCGGGCGCTTTGCGCCCACCAGGGGCCAGGTGCTGCTGCACGGGCAGGACATCACGGGGCTGGCGCCTTACCAGATCAACCGCGCCGGTCTGTCGCGCAGCTTCCAGATCACGAATATTTTCCATCGCCTGTCGGTCTATGAAAATCTGCGCTGCGCGGTGCTGTGGGCGCTGGGCTACCGCTATTCGTTCTGGCACAAGCTCAATGCCCTGCGCGATGCGCGCGACCGTGCCGATGAAGTGATGGAGGCCATCGGCCTGGGCTGGCGGCGCCATGTGCCGGCCGGCCTGCTGACCTATGCCGAACAGCGCGCGCTGGAAATCGGCATCACCATCGCCGGTGGCGCCGATGTGATCCTGCTCGATGAACCGACGGCCGGCATGAGCCGTTCCGAGTCCGATGCCGCCGTCGAGCTGATCGCGCGCGTGACCGAGGGCCGCACGCTGCTGATGGTCGAGCATGACATGAGCGTCGTCTTTGGGCTGGCCGACCGCATCGCCGTCGTCGTCTATGGCGAGGTGCTGGCCTGCGACACGCCGGCGGCGATCCGCGGCAATGAGGCGGTGCGCGAGGCCTATCTGGGCAGCCACGCACCGGCGGAGGAAGCATGAGCGCCTTGCTCGATATCCGCGACCTGCATGCCTACTACGGCAAGAGCCATGTGCTGCACGGGGTGAACCTGTCGGTGGGCAAGGGCGAGATCGTCAGCCTGCTCGGTCGCAATGGCGTCGGCCGCTCGACCACGGTGAAGGCCGCGATGGGGCTGGTGCAGGCGACCGGTTCGATACAATTTAATGGGCAGTCGATCATCGGCTTGCCGGCCTTTCGCATCGCGCACCTCGGCCTCGGCTATGTGCCGGAGAACCGAGACATCTTCCCCTCGCTGACGGTGGAGCAGAACCTGCAGCTGGGCCAGAAGCGCGGGCAGGTGTCGCAGTGGAGCATGGACGCCATGTACCAGATGTTCCCGCGCCTGAAAGAACGTCGCAGCACCCAGGCCGGCGTGCTCTCCGGCGGCGAGCAGCAGATGCTGACGCTGTGCCGCACGCTGATGGGCGACCCGGCGCTGATCATGATCGACGAACCGACCGAAGGACTGGCGCCGAAGATCGTCGACCTGGTGGCCGATTATCTGCAGGCGCTGAAGGCGCGCGGCATCTCGGTGCTGCTGGTCGAGCAGAAGCTGGCCATTGCGCTCGACATTTCTCAGCGCGTGCTGGTCATGGGACGTGGCACGATCGTATTCGAAGGCACGCCCGCGCAATTGCGCGAGAATGCCGCCATCCGCAAGGAATGGCTCGAAGTCTGATGTTCAAAAAAACCCAGGGGAGACCACATGACTGTCCGTAATCCATCACGCACCCAATCGCGTTCCGCCACCCGCCGCAGCGCACCGCTGCGCGGGATGACGCTGGCCATCGCACTGGCCTCGGCCTGTGCCGCGCCGCTGGCCGCTGCCGACAACGTGCGCGTCGCTTTCATCGATCCGCTGTCGGGCCCGTTCGCACCGGTCGGGCAGAACCTGCTGAAGAGCTTCCAGATGGTGGCCGAGATCGCCAACCGCGACAAATGGTCGCCCGGTCACAGCTTCGAGGTGGTCGGCTTCGACAACAAGGCCAGCCCGCAGGAATCGCTGACGGTGCTCAAGGCCGCCATCGACCAGGGCTTCCGCTACATCGCCCAGGGCAATGGTTCGGGCGCGGCCGGCGCGCTGGTTGATGCGATCAACAAGCACAATGAGCGCAATCCCGGCAAGGAGATCGTGTTCCTGAACTATGCGGCGGTCGATCCTGACCTGACCAACAGCAAGTGCAGCTTCTGGCACTTCCGGCTGGATGCGAACTCCGACATGAAGATGGAGGCGCTGACGACTTACCTGGCCAAGGACAAGGCGATCAAGAAGGTCTACATCATCGGCCAGAACTATGCGCACGGCCATCAGGTCACGCGGGCGGCCAAGGAATACCTGAAGCGCAAGCGCCCGGATATCGAGATCGTCGGCGACGACCTGCATCCTATCGGCAGCGTCAAGGATTTCGCGCCCTATGTGGCCAAGATCAGCGCCAGCGGCGCCGACGTGGTCATTACCGGCAACTGGGGCACCGACCTGTCGCTGCTGCTCAAGGCCGCGCGTGAGTCCGGCCTCAAGTCCCGCTTCTACACCTACTATGCGTACACCACCGGTGTGCCGACCGCGATGGGCGCAGCCGGCGCCGATTACGTGAAATACATCGGCACCTGGAACGTGAACGACGAATCGAAGGCCGGCAAGGAGCTGGTCGACGGCTTCAAGAAAAAATATGCCGACGACTACTATGCGATCACGACCTACTCGGCGATTCAGCTGCTGTCGGCCGGCATCAACCAGTCCAAGTCGACCGATCCGGTCAAGGTCGCTTTCGGGATGGAAGGCCAGAAGCTGAAGTCGGTGAATGGCGAGATCGAGATGCGCAAAGTCGATCATCAATTGCAGCAGCCGCTGTACATAAACTCCTGGGCCAAGCAAAACAGCAAGGATGTGAAGTTTGACCAGGAGAACACCGGTTACGGCTGGAAGACCGAGCAGAAGATCGACAGCTATGTCGCTGCACAGCCAACCTCGTGCAGCATGAAGCGCCCCTCCTGATCTGTTGCGTCCATCCCACCGGCCGTCAAAATCCGGTGGACAGGGCCAGACACTGAACGCATCCTCGCCGCTCGATATCGAGTGGGCGAGGCGAGGATGCGGCGTTTCTTTTGGCCCCGTTGGCTATGGCTGGCGGCCCTGCTGCCGTGCTGCCTGAGCTGTGCACAGCTGGCTCCGGTCATCGCGCCCGTACCCGATAGCCCGGCACGTCCGACACCTCCAACACGCCCGATACCGCCGATACCTGCGGTACATCCGATACGCATCGGCCTCAGCGGCCCGTTCAGCGGCGGCTCCGCCGCGATGGGCGAGAGCATGCGCAATGGCGTGCGGCTGGCTGTCGAAGAGATCAATGCCATCGGTGGTGTTCGGGGTCGGCCGATCGAACTGCTCGAGCGCGATGATCAGGCCAGCAACGATCACGGTGCCCGCATCGCCCGCGAACTGGTGGCCCTGAAAGTCACCGCCACGATCGGTGTGGTGAACACGGGCGTGGGCCTGGCCTCGATCGACAGCTACCAGCAGGCCAGGATTCCGCTGATGATCGCGGTATCAACCAGCCCGGTCCTGACCCGCAAATTCGCACCGCCGGCGGCGGCGGCCAATTTCATCTTCCGGGTATCGCCGACGCTGGACCTCGAAGCGCGGATGGTCGCGGCCGACCTGCGGCAGCGCAAGCTGCAGCGGGTGGCGCTGCTGGCCGATCTCACCCCTTATGGCGATGCGGGTCTGAGCGCCTTTGGCGACGCCGCCCGGCAAGCAGGGCTGGCGCTGGTCGATGTCCAGCGCTTTCGCATCGGCGACACCGACATGAGCCTGCCGCTGCGCCAGGCACAGGCGGCGGGTGCGCAAGCCATCGTCGCCTGGGGCATAGGCCCGGAGCTGGCGGCGATCGCCCGCGGCATGCGCGCGGCCGGCTGGAAGGCACCGCTGTCGGGCAGCTGGGCGCTGTCGATGCGCAGCTTCATCGATCCCGCCGGCCCCGCCGGCGAAGGCGCGCTGATGCCGCAAACCTTCATCCAGGAAGCCGGCTCGGCGGCAAAGAACAGCTTTTTGCTCGCCTATCGCCGCATCTTCCGTACCGACCAGATACCTTCACCGATGAGCGCTGCCCAGGGCTATGACGGCATGCACCTGCTGGCGCTGGCCATGCGCCAGGCCGGGGCGCTGGATGGGGACAGCCTGCGCCTTGCGCTGGAAAACCTCAAAGGCCGCTACCAGGGGGTGATCACCAGTTACGACCAGCCTTACTCGGGGTCTGACCATGAGGCCATCACGGCCAACATGATGTTGATCGGGCGCGTCAGCGACGGCCGCATCGATTATGCGTATCGTGAAGACCGGCAGCGCAGCGCGATGCTGAGGCTCAAGCAGCGCTGAACTGAGCTCAGGGCGTCAGGACGCGGGCCGAAACGCATTCTCCGCATGGTCGACCGCCGGCGTGTTCAATGCTGGTTCAGGCTCAAGGCCGGCTAAGGATTTTAAAAATACGGTCGTTCTTTTCTAGGGTATAGTTTGCCGCTGGACTGGTCGCCGGCTCCCGCACGGGGAGCTTGCCGGCCGATAACAACAAACACAGCTAGCATCCGAACCTCGGGAGACTCTCGCATGACCGCCCTCTATCAGGCGCACGGCGACATCGCCGTCATCACCCTCGACAATCCGCCGGTCAACGGCCTCGGCCATGCGACCCGCTCCGGCATCGTGGAGGGCGTGCAGCGCGCACTGGATGATGCAGCGATCCGGGCCATCGTGCTGATCGGCTCCGGCAAGGGGTTTTCGGGCGGCGCCGATATTCGTGAATTCAATACGCCCAAGGCCTTGCAGGAACCCTCGCTGCACACGGTCATTCGCGTGGTCGAAGGGGCGGACAAGCCGGTGGTCGCCGCCATCCAGGGTCTGGCCATGGGTGGCGGACTGGAACTGGCGCTCGGCTGCCATTACCGGGTCGCCACCGCGGGCGCGCAGATCGCGCTGCCTGAGGTCAAGCTCGGCATCCTGCCCGGTGCCGGCGGCACGCAGCGGCTGCCGCGCGTGGTCGGCCTCGAGCAGGCACTGAACATGATCACCACCGGCGCCCCGGTGATGTCGGAAAAGCTGGCCGGCACAAAACTGTTCGACCAGATGATCGATGGCGAATTGCTGGCCGGTGCCATCGCCTTTGCCCAAGGCATCGCTGACCGGCGGCCCTTGCCGAAGGTGCGCGACATCCGCATCGATTACCAGAATGCCGACGGCTACCTGCAATTTGCGCGCAATACCGTGCGCGCCGTTGCCGCCAACTATCCGGCGCCTCAGCAGTGCGTGGAGGCGGTGGCTGCAGCCGTCAGGATGAAGTTCGACGATGGACTGAAGTTCGAGCGCGATTGCTTCCTCGCGCTGGTACAGACGCCCGAGTCGAAGGCCTTGCGCCATGCCTTCTTTGGCGAGCGCGCTGCCTCGAAGATTCCGGACGTGCCGGCCGATACGCCGCTGCGAGAGATCAAGTCGGCGGCCGTGATCGGCGCCGGCACCATGGGCGGCGGCATTGCGATGAACTTCGCCAATGCCGGTATCCCGGTCAAGCTGCTCGAGCTGAAGCAGGAAGCGCTCGACAAGGGGCTGGCGACCATCCGCAAGAATTACGAAAACACGATGAAGAAGGGCAAGCTGAGCCAGGAACAACTGGACAAGCGCATGGCCCTGATCAGCGGCACGATGGCCTATGAAGACCTGGGCCTGGCCGATATTGTCATCGAGGCCGTGTTCGAAGATCTGGCGGTCAAGGAAGCCGTGTTCAGGAAGCTCGATGACGTGATGAAGCCGGGCGCGATCCTGGCCTCGAATACCTCGACGCTGGACGTGGACAAGATCGCCGCCTTCACCAGCCGCCCGCAGGATGTGATCGGCACCCACTTCTTCAGCCCGGCCAATGTGATGAAGCTGCTGGAGATCGTGCGCGGCAAGCACACCGGCAAGGATGTGCTGGCCACCGTAATGGCGCTGGCCAAGAAGATCAAGAAGACGGGCGTGGTGTCGGGCGTCTGCGATGGCTTCATCGGCAATCGCATGATCGAGCAGTACATTCGTCAGGCCGGCTTCCTGCTGGAAGAGGGCTGCCTGCCGGAGCAGGTCGACAAGGCGATCGAACGCTTCGGTTTCGCGATGGGCCCGTTCCGCATGAGCGACCTGGCCGGCAACGACATCGGCTGGTATATCCGCAAGCGCCGCTATGTGGAAAAGCCCGAGGTCACCTATTCAAAGATCGCCGACCTCTTGTGCGAGAAGGGCCGCTACGGCCAGAAGACCTCGTCCGGCTGGTATGACTACAAGCCGGGCGACCGCAAGGCCTATCCGTCGGACGAGGTGAACCAGATGATCGTTCAGCATTCGGCCGATCTCGGTCTGCAGCGCCGCAAGGTAAGCGACCAGGAAATCATCGACCGCCTCGTGTATGCACTGGTCAATGAAGCGGCGCTGATCCTCGAGGAGGGCATCGCGATGCGCGCCTCCGATATCGACATGGTCTACCTGACCGGCTACGGCTTCCCGCTGTTCCGCGGCGGCCCGATGTGTTACGCCGACACGGTCGGCCTGCCGAACGTGCTGCGCACGATACGCCAGTTCGGCAAAGGTCATCATCCGGAAGCCTGGAAGCCGGCGCCACTGCTGGAAAAACTGGCCGCCGAAGGCAAGAGCTTCAACTGACCGACCGGCACTACCAGTAGTTCTCCGTCAGGAACTGGCCCGGGGCCAGCTTCCTGCACGGGACCAGCCCGCGCTGGTGCAGTCGGGCGCGCATGTCGTCGATCATCTGCGGGTTCCCGCACAACATCACCCGCGATCGTTCCGGTGTGATCATCCTTGCGGTCGCTGTCTCCAGTCGCCCGCTATCCCAAGCCTCTGTCATCCGACCGGCCAGCTGCGGCAGGGCCGCGCCTTCGGCGCTGCTATCGGCCTTGCCGCTGCTGCGGCTGATACAGCTTGCCAGCAGCAGGCGGGCGCCGTCATGCGCTTGTGCGTTGGCTTGCAGGGCCAGCAATTCATTGCGGTACACCAGCTCACCGGCATCGCGCACCCCATGCACCAGTAGCAGCTGCCGAAAGCGTGGCCAGATCTGAGGATCGCGCAGCATCGAGATGAAAGGGCCGATACCCGTCCCGGTCGCGAACATCCAGCAATCTTCGGCATCCGTGAATCGATCAGCGGTCAGGAAGCCATAGTTTTCATGCTCGATGTGCATCGTGTCGCCCGGCTGCATTTCTCGCAGTCGAGCGGTGAACAAGCCATCGGGCACCAGCACGGCCAGGAATTCCAGATAGTCCTCGTGCGGCGCCGAGACAAATGAAAACGCACGCCAAATGAGCTGATCACCGACTTGCACGCCCAGCCGCGCATATTGCCCGGGCAGATAAGTCAGCGGCAAAGGCCGCGTGACCGTGAAGCTGAGCAAGGTCGGCGTCCAGTGATGAATGTCGATGATGTGTTCGACTGAACTGGGCTTGGCAGGCAGGGAACGATCTTTCATGAATTCTCAGCGAGCTCGGAAAACTCTGGGGTGTACGCCCATTGGACACCGGTACGAACACAAAAATCGTTGTTCGTTCGCTACGCATTTGCATGCGCGATGCTTAGGCCACCGGTCAGACAACATCTCGCCAGAGCACCTCGGTCTGGCGAGCATTGAGCTTCCTTATGATGGCCATCCCTTCAACTGACATCAAAGGAAGTGACATGAAGCAGCTTTCCCTCACCGCCATCACAGCCGTCTGCGCCGCCGCTGTCGCCCTGGCCGCCGCACCGGTCATGGCGGGCACTGCAACGGCAACCATCGACGTCAGCGCCACCATCGATGCTGCCTGCACGATCTCGTCGACCCCGGTCGCCTTCGGCGCCTATAACCCGGCTGCCGCCACGGCGCACTATGCGAACGGTACGGTGACCGTTGGCTGCGTCAAAGGTTCGGTGCCGACCGTGGCACTGAATGGCGGCCAGAATCAGGGCGCTACCGTCATCGATCGCTCGATGAAACACGCAACCGACAAGGACCTGCTGGCCTACAGCCTGTTCAAGCCGACCGCTGCTGCGCCGGGCACGGCCTGCACCAACACCGAAACCGATGCCTGGGGCACCGACCCGGCACAGCGCTTCAGCCCGACCGGCGTGACGCTGGCCGGCGCCATCTACAACATCTGCGGCAAGATCGCCGCCGGTCAGGATGTGGCGACCGGCGCCTACAGCGATGTGGTGACCGCAACCGTCGAGTTCTGACCGTGTTGGCCGGGACCGCCTGCGGGCGAGCCCGGCCAGTGTGCTGTTCATTGCGCTGGTCAATGCGCTGGTCAATCGACCAGCCGGTGTGCAGGGCAATGCGGCGAGTGCCGCGTTGCCGCTACTGACCTTGTTATCCGCCCGCGTTCTCCTTACCTGTGCGACAGGCTATGCCCTCCGTTCTCCGATACTTCATCCTTTGCGCATGGCTGCCCCTGCTGCTGGCTGCCGGCCACGCCGGGGCGGGTGCCTTTGCGATTGATCCGGTGCGTATCAGCTTGTCGGACGCCAGGCCGTCGGCCGTGATGCGGATTGAAAACCGCAGCGATGCCACGATGACCCTGCAGCTGCAGGCCATGAGCTGGACCCAATCCGATAACCATGACCGGCTGACGCCCAGCCGGGATTTGCTGGCCACACCGCAGGTTTTTCGCCTGAAGGCCGGGCAGGTGCAGGTTGTCAGGGTGGCCTTGCTGCGGCCAGCGGACGAGCGGCGCGAACTGTCTTATCGATTATTGCTGGATGAAGTGCCGCCAGCGCCAGCGGCCGACTTCCGCGGTTTGCAAATGGCGCTGCGAATCAGCATGCCGATCTTTGTCATGCCGCGCGATGCGGTTGCCCCGGCACTGGGCGCCCGACTCATCGAGCGCGACGGCCAGCGCCTGCTCGCACTGGCCAATCGCGGCCATGCGCACCTGCAGCTCAACAGTTTCAGCTTGCAGCGCCATTTGAATACCTTGCAGCCGGCGGCGGCGAGTGCCGGTAAAGGAAACGTGGCGGGCGATGCGGCCGGCACTGCGGCGGGCACTGCTTCAATTGTCGCTGACCCGGATGTGCTTTTCACCCACGGCAAAAACCTTTACCTGTTGCCCGGCCAGCAGCGTGAGCTGCCACTGCCGGCGGCGCTGCCCTTGTCGCCGGACGAGACGCTGACGCTCCATGCGCACACCCCGGGCGGGCGGCTTGAATTCCATGTGCCGCCTGCTGCGCACTGAGCCTATGCCCATCCCTGCCGGCCCGATCGCGGGGACGCTGCTGCGGCTGCTGACGCACCTCGGACGGCTGATGATGCACCTCGTATGGCTGATGATGCACCTCGTATGGCGGGCGATGCCCCTTCGGCGTGTGCTGCGACTGCCGCGGCTGCCGAGCTTCATGATCGCACCGCGTGTACTTATCATACTGCGTGTCTTGATCGTGCCGCGTGTACTCATCGCGCCCGTTATGCTCGCCATGCGGGTCCTGCCGGGCCTGGCCATGCTGCCGTGCACGCCCGCGCAGGCCGGTCTGCTGGCAGCGCTGCAGAGCGATGTCATGCCGGTCGTGATCCGCCTCACCGTCAATCGCCAGCCAGCCGGCGATGCGGTGGTCGCCCTGAGGGATGGCAAAGGGCACTGGTGGCTGCCCGCCGCCGCGCTGGCCCGGGCCCGTGTTTCGCTTGATGGCAGCCAGCAGCAGCGTCTGGACGACATCGACTATGTCGCATTGCGCAGCCTGGCGCCGGAAAGCCTGGACTTCGACGAGTCGCAGCAGACGCTGGCGCTTGCTCTGCCGCCGACACGATTTTCGGCGTCCACACTCCAGGCGGGCATCGCAAGCCAGCCACCGCCGAGCGGCAAGCCGGCCGGTGCCTTCCTCAATTACGACTTGTTCATTGATCACAGCGAGATCGGCAGCGGACGCTCGGTCTTCACCGAGGCTGGGATGGCGCTCGGCCCCGGTGTGGCGCTCGCCAGTTTTGCCTTGCTGCGCCAGCCGACCATCGACGCCAACCTGCGGCTCGATACCAGCTATGCGGTCGACCAGCCGTCGCAAATGACGACCCTGCGGCTGGGCGATACCATCTCCCGTCCGCCCACTGCGCTCGGTCGTCCGGTACGCTTTGCCGGCCTGCAGTTCGGTACCAATTTCCTGACCCGGCCCGGCATGGTGACGGTGCCTGTGCCGACGCTGGCCGGACAGGCGGCGTTGCCCTCGACGGTCGACTTGTATGTGAATAACGTGCTGCAGTCGCGCAGCGCCGTCGCCCCCGGACCGTTCTCGCTGACCAGTGCGCCGCTGATGGCCGGCGACGGGGAACTGCTGCTCAAAGTGACCGACGTCAGCGGTCGCGAGCAAGTGATCAGCCAGCGTTATTACGCCAGCACGACGCTGCTGGCGCCAGGCCTGTCCGACTTCTCGGTGGAGGCCGGCGCGCTGCGCCTGAACTATGGCTTGCGCAGCGACGACTATGGCGACTTCTTTGCCGCCGGCAGCTGGCGCCGCGGCCTCAGCCAGCAGCTGACGGTCGAGGGCGGCGCCAGTGTCCAGCAGGGCAGCCGCTTCGGCCTGCTGGCGGGCGTGTCTGCGGCGGTGCCAGATCTGGGCGCGGGTTCTTTGTCGGTGGGCGCCAGCCACGACAAGCTGGGCAGCGGGCTGCAGGCGGCGGCCAGTGTCGAGCGACGCACGCGCGATCACAGCGTCGCCCTGCGGACCCAGATCGCCGATGCTGACTACCGGCAAACCGGCATACCGAACCAGCTGCAGCTGCGCCGCCTCGATACCGCGTTCTATGGCTACCGCCTGGCCGGGCTGGGCAGCCTCAGTGCATCCTGGACCCGCCAGCAGCGGGTCGGGCAAGACGCGCTGCGCATTACGCAGCTGGGCTTCAGCACCCGACCGGCGCGCTGGGGCAGCCTGGTGTTGACGCTCATCGATGTCAGGGGGGCAGCGCAGGATCGTTCGCTGAACCTGTTCTGGATCTTGCCGCTCGATGGCGGCAGGAACGCCAGCGTGCTGCACTCGCGCTCGGAGCAAGGGCAAGACCAGACCGTGTTCCAGTTCCAGCAAACGCCGGCCCCGGGCGAGGGCGTGGGTTACCGGCTGCAGGCCGGCATCAATGCGCCGCAGCAGGCAGCCGTTACGGCGCAAAATCTGCATGGCTTGCTGCGTGCCGAAGTGGCGGAGTTTCGCGGCACCTCCGCCGTGCGCGCCGGCCTGTCCGGTGCGCTGGTGCTGATGGATGGCAGCCTGTTTGCGGTGCGCCGCGTCGACAGCAGTTTCGGGCTGGTGCGCCTGCCGGGCCTGTCCGGCGTGCGCGTGTATGTCGACAACCAGCTGGCCGGGCGCACCGATGCGCGCGGCGTGGCGCTACTGCCGCGGCTGGCGCCCTACATGAAGAACCATGTTGCCGTCGAACCGCTGGATTTGCCACTGGATGTGCAGATCGATGCGCTGAAGGCCGAGCCGGTACCGGCCTGGCGCAGCGGCATCAACGTGGATTTCCCTTTGCGAGCAGTATCGGCTGCGACGCTGAATCTGGTACTGGCCAATGGCCAGCCGGTGCCGGCCGGCGCGGAAGCCCGACTGGCCGGCAGCGAGGCCGACGACAGCTTGCCCGTCGGGCACCAGGGCCTGGTGTATGTGACCGGCATGAAGGAATGGAACCGCCTGCTGGTCAGCTGGCCGGGCGGCCAGTGCCTGGTCGAGATCCCCTATGCGCCGGAGAAAGGCAGCATTCCCTATCTGGGCCAGTTCCTGTGCCGTGAGTCTGCGGGGGAGGCGCCATGAAGGCCGGGCAACTTGTCATGGCCGGCCTGTTGTCAATGGCGATGGCCGGGCCGGCCGCTGGGATGTACTGTACGCCGCTGGGCACGGCGGGGCTGGTGATCGGACGCTACCAACCCATGCAGATGACGGCCCAGGATGCGCAGACGTCGTTCGCGATCGAATGCTTTCCCTCGGTGCCCGGCGAAAACCTGAGCCTGAGCGTCAGGCTCGTCAATGCGGGCACTGGCCGTTTGCGGCTGTCGCAGGCAGGCAGCGAGCAGACGCTGGCCGTCCACCTGTACCGGGATGCCGCGCGCTCGGTGCCGCTGGATGATCAATCCGCGATCCGCTACAGCGATCGTCCGACCATACCCACCCTGTATTGGGTGTCCCTGTATGCGCGGGTACCGGGCGGACAAGATGCTGCCACCGGCCTGTACCAGTTGCCGTTGACGGTATTGATCGAATACTGAGCGCTCATCCGGGTGCGCGGCTGGCCGGCGAGCTGCCAATCACGCGCGGATGGCCGCTGGCGCCTACGGTCTGCAGGCTGACCGGCCGGCGCCAGATGCGGGCGATGTAGTCGAGCACGCGTTCGGCACGGGCCAGGTCCAGTCCGCGCCCGTCGCCTGCATGGTCGTGCACCAGGGTCAGGCTGCCATCGATGTGCATGGCGCTCACGGCCACGCGCGGCGCGCCATAGTTGTAGCGAGGCGCAAGGATGGCTTCGCGTATCGCATGGATGTCGCGCTCGGCGATATGGATCCCGCCTTCATGGTCGGCCTCGTAGACGAACAGGCCCAGCTTCTCGGCCAGTGCCACTGACAGGTAATTGCGCACGAAACTGAAATCATCTTCCTCGCGCATGACTTGCCTTGCGAAGCTCAGGCCGCGCGTCTCGACCAGCTCTTCCCAGATTGAAAAGCCCAGATGATAAGGATTGATCGCCAGTGCCAGCTGATGGTCAGCCGCATAGGGCCGCACCACGTCCGAATGCGCCTTGATCGCCTCGACATACAGGGAGGAGGGCAGGAAGTCCGCCTCCCGCAGCAGGCGCGCGTGCCAGTAGGAAGCCCAGCCTTCGTTCATGATCTGGCAGGCAAACACCGGATAGAAGTAAAAGGATTCCTCGCGCACGGCGAGGAAGATGTCGCGCTCCCAGCCTTCGAGCTCGGGCGCGTAATGGGCGATGAACCACAGCAGGTCGCGTTCCGGATACGGCGGGATCGCCGCCGGCAGGCGGCGGCCCGCACGCGGCGCCGGATCGCTTTCGCCGGGCAGCCCGTGGTAGCGCTTCGCAAAGCCGGCCGCATCCGGCGCCTCCGGGCGTGCGGCGCCGGTTGGCGGGTAGGGCGGACGATGCAGCAACTGGTTGATGTCCACATGCGGTTCCAGTGCCAGCGCAGCGTCGAGGATGGCCTCGACCCTTTCCTGCCCATATTCGCTCAGCGCCAGGCCGATCGCACGTGCGCGCTCGGCCGCCTGCTCGAGGATGTGGCCGCCGGCCATCTGCATGAAACGGGAAAACAACTGGTTGTTCTTTGCGAAATCCGCATGCCCGATCACATGCGCGACGACCAGTGTGTTTTCAGCGACCGAATTGTCATGCACGAGGTAGGCGTGGCAGGGATTCCCCGGAAACATCACCTCGAAGATGCGCGAATGGCCCATGCTTTGCCGGATCAGCTGATGGATGTAGCGCACGCCGAAGGACCAATGCGGCATGCGCACCGGCAGGCCGTAGACCGAAATCTCGGTCATGAAATTGCCCGGCACGACTTCAAAGTCGACCGGGTAGTAGTCTAGTCCCAGCTTTTCAGCCAGTGCCTCGAGCTGCTCCGTGTGCTCACGCAGTGCCTGCTGATCTTCAGGGGCGGCATGCCTTGCCTTGTGCTCGTGGAAGGCGGGCCGGGTCATGCGGCCTCGCCTTGCAGGGCTTCCTGCATGAAGAACTGGCGTATCGCCTTCCACACATCATCCGGCTGGTGCAGCATGCAGCTGCCGAGCCGGGCGCCTTGCTGCTCGAGCTGCTTGCAGATGGACCGCATCTCGGTATCGGTCAGGCGCGCTGCGCCGGGCACGGTCTCCACATAGCCGACATAGTTCAGCAGCTCGGTCAGCTTCTTCAGGCCGGCGGTCGCGGCCTGCCGGTCTTCGGTGAAATTCTCGCCATCGGAGGCATAGAACAGGTAGCCGTTGTATTGCGCCGGGTCGTAGTCGCTTTCGATGATCTCGATGGCCAGCTCGAAAGCCGTCGATGCGCCGGTGCCGCCGGTGCCGGTGACCTGGAAAAAATCTGCCTCCGGAAATTCCCAGGCATGGGTGGTGTGCGCGATGAAGCGGATCTCGACCTTGCCATACTTGCGCCGTATGCCTTGCAGGACGAAAAAGAAAAAGGTCTTGGCCAGCTTGCGCTCGGCCTCGGTCATGCTGGCCGACACATCCAGTGCGAACAGCACGACGGCGCTGGTGGCCGGCCGCCGGCGCTGGACCAGCTGCCGGAAGCGCAGGTCTTCATTCGAAAACGGCACCGGGTCGCGCTGCATGGCGCGCCGCTTGACCGCTTCCTTGACGGTGCGGCGCCGGTCGAGGCGGGCGCGGGCGCCGCGCTTGTCCCAGCCTTCGCGCACGAACTCCTCGTCCTGTACGCTGGCCTTGCGGCGCGGCTGCAGGTCGGGCAGCTTCATTTCTTCCCACAACCAGTCGACGATGTCATCGACCTTCAGCTCGAGCAAGAGGCGAAGCTCGCCGTCGTCGTCGCCGCCTTCGCCTTCGTCGCCGTCATCATCGCCCGGGCGCGGCTGGGCCGGGCGCAGCACGTCGCCGGGCTGGCCCTGTCCCTGGCCGGCATGGCGCTCGCTGTCCACCGGACTGTCGGACAGCCGGAAGCGCGCATGCTCGAGCACCCGCACCGGGACATGGACGGTGCGCTCCTGGGAGCCGGTGATCAGGTCGCCGCCGGCGACCAGGTCGGGCAGCTGTTGCTGGACGCCGGCGCGGATTTTTTCGTTATGCCGCAGCCAATCGCGTGCGCCACGCGAAAACAAGGCATACCACGGGGAACCGGCAGAGATCGTGCTATGGACGCTCATGGGCTTCTTGGCGCTCCTGGCTCATTCCTGGGCGAGCAGGGTGGTCACGTAGTTCAGCGCCTCGCGCGCGCTGTGACTGTCATAGCCATACTCGTCAACCAGTCGCTGCTCGACGATGGAGATTTTTTGCCGGGCCTCTTCATCCGGGCGGGCGCTGGAACTGACCAGCCGCAGCACATCGCGGCGCTGCTCGAACAGGTACTGCTGCACCGCATCGTGCAGCTGCGCATGGCTGTCCAGCGTGAACTTCTCGCCGCGCTTGAAGGCTCCCATCGCCTTGCGCACCACTTCCTGCCGGAACGACTGCTTGCCCGAATCCGAGATGTGGATCTTTTCCTCGACCGAACGCAGGAAGCGCTCGTCGGGCCGCCTTTCCTCATTGGTGATCGGGTCGCGGATCTGGCGGTTGTCCAGCGTCGCCTCGACCTCGTCGAGGTATTTGTCCAGCAAATCCTGCGCTTCCTGCTCGAAGGAGACGAACAGGGCCTTGTGCACGTCTTCCTTGACCCAGCGATTGTAGAAATGCTTGCGCGCCAGGACTAGGTAGTCGATCCACTTGCGCTTTTTTTTCGGCTCGATGCGGGCATCGCTTTCGATGGCGTCTTTCAGCGCCAGCAGCACGTCCATCGTGCTCAGGCTCTGGGTGTCGGACTGGATGATGGCATTCGACAGCGCATTGATCACGAAGCGCGGCGACACCCCGCCCAGTCCCTCGTCGGGCATTTTTTGCCGCAGGCGCTCGGCCTCGGCGCGGTTCACGCCTTCCACATCCTCATGCGCATGCAGGCGTACTTTCTTGGCTAGTTCCTGGTCTTTTTCCTCGGACTCGTGCAGGCGGGTCAGGATCGCGAACACGGCCGCCGCATGCAACACATGCGGATCGAGATGGACCGAGCGGAACGCCGGCGCTGCCGACGAGATCAGCTTTTTGTAAATGCGCGCCTCATCGTGATAATTCAGCGTGTAAGGCACCTGGATGATGACCATGCGGTCCAGCAAGGCTTCGTTCTCGCTCTCTTGCAGGAACTTGCGGAATTCAGCCAGGTTGGTGTGCGCCAGGATGGTCTCGTCCAGGTAGATCAAAGGAAAGCGCGACACCTTCACATTCTTTTCCTGGGTCAGCGTCAGCAACAGGTACAGGAATTCGCGTTTGACCTTCAGGATTTCTATCATCTCCAGCATGCCGCGGCTGGCCGCATACACCGCTCCCGACCAGGACCAGGCGCGCGGATCGCCTTCGTCGCCGTATTCGGCGACCTTGGACAAATCGACCGAGCCCACCAGGTCGGCCAGATCGGCCGTGGTCGGATCATGCGGCGCATAAGTGCCAATGCCGCTGCGGCCGGCCTCGGAAATGAAGACGCGCTCGACTGGCATCTGCAGGAAATCACCGCCATAGGATTGTTCCAGGCGCGAGCGGCAGAACGGACAGAGCTCGCCGCTGATATCGACCCCATAGGCATCCCGAAAGCCCGGGCGCAGCGTATGCGGCACCAGGTGCAGCGGCGATTCATGCACCGTGCAGGCCTGGATGCCAGACATGGCGCCGGCATCGGTATAGCTGTATTCCTCCAGCCCGCGCTTGAGCAGGATCACCAGCGTGGACTTGCCGCCGGACGGCGGGCCGAGCAGCAGCAGCAGGCGGCGGCCGACTTCGGAGCCGGCGGCAGCGGCCTTGAAATAATCGACCACCCGGTCGATCGCCTCATCCATGCCGAACAGTTCGTCGGCGAACAATGCGGCGCGCAAATGGCCGCCGCTCTCGTCGCACCGGGTCCAGCGGATCATGTCCCAGATGTATTGATGCGAGCTGCGGACAACGCCCTGCGGATCGGCCGGCAAAATTTTTTCGAGGAACTGGGCCAGCGAGCCCGACCAATAGGTCGCCTTGTGCTCGCGGGTAAAGGCGAGCAGGGATTGCATGAAGTTTTCCTGCTGTCCGGCACTCACTTTCCTGTCGATACCTTTGCCGATACTTGTCATGGGTCGTGCTCCCTCCTGTGCGCCAGCATTCGCGCACAACTGACAAGTGGACAATCCGAGATGGCTCGCGGTTCGCAGCGCACTGTCAACTTGCAGGATTTTCATCTAACGATCGTTTTTCCGCGGGTACAATTCGGCTGACGGACAGTGCCAGTCGACGGCGCAACGCCGCGACCAGGACACCGAAGCAAGAACGCCGCAACAAGAACATCGCAACAAGAACGCCGACACAAGAACGCCGACACAAGCACCGGCCATCATTGCAAGCACGAGGCAGCATGGAAATCACCGTCGATACCGACCCTGGCAGCACCCGGCCCAAGGCCATCACGCCCCATCGCATCGTCGTCATTGGCGGTGGTGCCGGTGGCCTGGAGCTGGTCACGCGACTGGGCGACCAGCTCGGCAAGGCCGGGCGCGCGCACGTGACCCTGGTCGACAAGGAAGCGACCCACCTGTGGAAACCGCTGCTGCATGAAGTCGCCGCCGGCAGCATGGATCCGAACGCGCATCAACTCGAGTACATCGCCCAGGCGCGCTGGCATCACTTCGAATTCCAGCAAGGCGAGATGCTGGACCTCGATCGCGTCAACAAGACCCTGACCGTGGGCGCGGTGGTCGATGACGACCAGTCGCAGATCCTGCCCGAGCGCCAGCTGCCCTATGACACGCTGGTACTGGCCATCGGCAGCGTGACCAATTTCTTCGGCGTGCCGGGTGCCGCCGCGCATGCGATGGCCATCGATACCGTGAATCAGGCCGAGCAGGTCAGACGCAAGATCCTGGCCGCCTGCATGCGTTCGCAGACCCGGCTCAATGAATCTGGCGGCCAGGAGCGCAAGCGCGTGAACCTGGTGGTGATCGGTGGCGGCGCCACCGGCGTCGAACTGGCCGCCGAATTGCGCAATACGGCCCGCGTGCTTGCCGCCTATGGCCTGCACAAGCTCAATCCGCTCGATGACATCACCATTACCCTGGTCGAGGCCGGCCCGCGCATCCTGCCGCCGCTGCCCGAACGCATCGCCAGCGCCACCGCCCGCCTGCTGGGCGAGTTGCGCGTGACCATCCTGACCGGCGACAAGGTGACCGAGGTCAAGCCCGCTGCCGTGCTGACCGCCAGCGGCCGTTCGCTGCCCAGCGACCTGACGGTCTGGGCCGGCGGCATCAAGGTGCCGGCCGTGCTGGGTCGGGTCGGTTTGCCGACCAATACGATAGGGCAGGTGATCGTGTCGCCGACGCTGCAGACCATCACCGACCCCGATATCTTTGCGCTCGGCGATTGCGCCAGCTGCGTATGGCCGGCCACCGGGAAGTCCGTGCCGCCGCGTGCCCAGGCTGCCCACCAGCAAGCCTCGCTGCTGGTCACCAGCCTGCGCCGCCGGCTGGCTGGCCGCAGCCTGCCGACCTTCACCTACCGCGACCATGGCTCGCTGATTTCGCTGGGGCATTACGAAACCGTCGGCAACCTGATGGGCCGCCTGGTCGGCAGCTCGGTCAAGGTCCAGGGCTTCCTCGCGCGCCTGCTGTACCTGTCGCTGTATCGCCATCACCAGCTGGCGCTGCACGGTTTCCTGCGCATGGCACTCGATGCGCTTGCGCAATGGCTGCGCCAGCGCACCTCGCCGCGCGTCAAGCTGCACTGAGTTGCCGATGCCGATGCCGATGCCGGTGCCGATCTGGTAGCGGCAGGGAGTAGCCTCAACGGTGGCCTCAACGGTGGCGCCAGCTTGCCCGCATCGTCCGATCATCTTCCATCAAAGCAAAGCGCCTGTCCGGTTATCCGGCAGGCGCTTTTTTTTGGTCACGCGATCTAATGTTTTTCGGTCGTTAGTGTCGGTGATGGAACTATGTGTTGCGTCACTTCACACATCGAAAGAATTTGGTCGGTTACCGAATTTCCATGGGGGAATAAGCATGGCAAGCAACCTGGAACGCATGCAAATCATGATGGAAGAAATCGGTCCCAGCATGAATGAGATCGAGGCCGTCATCCAAAGCGAGGACAAGAACTGGGCCATCCAGTTTGATGATCAGGCGATTGTGATGCTGGAATGGTCAGACCAACCCGACAAGGTGGTGCTGACGACGATGCTGGGTACGCCCTCGGAAGCGATGCAGCTTTCTGTCTACGAAACTTTGCTCTGTTACAACTTGCTATGGAAGGACACGGGCGGCGTCAAGATGGCCTTGTCCGGGCCGGGCGGTGAACTGGTCCTGCTGTATGAACTGTTTGCGACCGACCTGACGATCAACGAATTGCAAGTCGTGTTGACGAATTTCCTCAGCATTGCCCAGGTCTGGAGCGTCTACGTCACTGGTGAAAGTGAAAATCCGGTCACCGGAGCCCCCGGCCCGATGGACATGCTGCACCTCGGCGCCTGAATCGCCGCCAACCTTCGCACAAAGGACGCCCCATGGGACCGAACAGCATCAGCAGTTTCAGCACGCCCGGCGCGCTGGCCATCGAAACCGGGCAGCCCGGCCCGGCCAGCACCAAGGCCAGCGCCACCGATGCCACCACCAGCAGTGGCGTGAAGATCAAGTACGGCGACGCGATCAAGTCCGACCGCTTGCAGGCCGGTCTGCAGGCGCTGCAGGCGGCACAGGCCAAGACCGGACTCTTCATTCGCACCATCAACCCTGATATCGGCACGATGTAAGCCGCGCACGAGGAGCGCCTGATGACCACGCCCGTTGAACAGATACAGCAGCTGATGCAGGAACTCGGTCCGGTGATGCCGGAAATCGATGCCATTGTGCAGACGGAAGAGCCGAGCTGGGCCATACAGTTTTCGGACGAAAGCATCCTCGTCATCGAGCCCGCCGATGAACCGCCGCGACTGGTGATGTCGTCCGAATTGGGGACGGCGCCCGAGTCGGCGGAGCGGCAGCTGTATGAGGCGATGCTGAGCTACAACCTGATGTGGCGCGATAGCGGCGGCCTGAAAGTCGGGCTCGCCGGGCCCAAGGGTGTGTTGATCATCAGCTGGGAAGTCAGTCTCGACGGCATGACGCTCAACGAGCTGCAATCGGCGATTTCGCGTTTCCTGAAAGCGGCTTCGAGCTGGCAGCGCTATGTGGCTCGGGCCGAGGGCGAACCGGCTCCGTTGCCGGGCATGGGGGGAGGGGGCTTCCACTTGCATGCCTAGGGTTGTGCTGGAATACGCTTTTATCGCAAAACTTTAAATACCTGACGCAAGCCATTGAAATCCATGAGAAAGCATGGATTTTTCTTTTCCAATTCCCGCTATTTTTCCGAGTAATTCAGGAGCGCCAGCCAGGCACTGGCGTCATCAGGCATTGTTTTTCATCGTTGCACTTCCTCATTAATACTGTATATTTGTACAGTACAAGTACTGATCGAACCCACCCCCGAAAACCAAGATGAATACCTTGCCTGCGACTGCAAAGACCGGGCCGGCGGCCTTGTCGTCGCTGCCGCCCGGCTTGTCCGGAACCGTCTGGCGGGCCGGCCAGATGGCCTCGGCCAATACGGCGGTCACCTCCAGCGGCCATGCGGCGCTGGATGCCGAATTGCCGAATCGCGGCTGGCCGCGCCGCGGCCTGATCGAGCTCCTGCTGCAACAAAGCGGCATCGGCGAAATGCGCTTGCTGCGGCCGGCACTGCAATCCTTGTCCGGCCAGCGCATCGCGCTGCTGCAACCGCCGCACTTGCCGCAGATCGCCACTTGGTGCGAATGGGGATTGCCGCCTCAACAGTTGCTATGGATACGCACGCAACGCCATGCGGATGCGCTGTGGAGCGCCGAGCAGGTGCTGCGCAATGGCAGTTGCGGCGCGCTCCTGTTCTGGCAGGGCGCGATGCGCACGGATGCGCTGCGCCGCCTGCAGTTGGCAGCCCAGGCATCGGACATGTTGTGCTGGTTATTACGGCCGATTTCGGTGGCCGATGAACCCTCGCTCGCGCCCTTGCGTCTGGCCGTGCGCCCTTTGCCGGGTGGCATACAGCTCGATGTGCTGAAGCGCCGCGGCCCGCCCTGCGCGGCGCCGATCCGCCTGCGCTGGCCGCAACGGCGCGGCGACCCGTTCGCCAACCTGTTTGCGGCGGGCCTTGCACCGGCCATTGCTGCCACGCCAGCTACACCGACTATGCCGACCATGCTGCTGCCTGCCGCGCCGCAGCGATCGGCCGCCCACCCCCTTGTTGAAGCCGAGGCAAGCGATGCGCTGCTGGATCGCCGTCTACCTGCCGCTGCTGCCGCTGCAGTCGCTGCGTCCGCGCTGGAGTGAGCCGCTGCCGCTGGCCATCCTTGATGGCGGGCAGGTGGTCGCGCTCAGCCGGCTGGCAGCGCTGCAGGGGGTGCGCCATGGCATGCGGGCCAGCGGCGTGCAGGCGATCGCCCCCACCGTCATCGTGCAGGAGCGCGATTCTCAGCGCGAGCGCGATGCGCTGGCCGCGGTCGCGCTGGCGCTGCTGCAGTACACGCCGGAGCTGGCCAGTGCCGACTGCACGGCCGATGACGCGACCCTGCTGATGGATGTCACGGCCAGCCTGTCGGCCTTCCGCGGCCGGCGCGCGCTGTGCCGGCGCGTGCGCGACAGCGTGCATGCGCTCGGCTTTTCGTTGCGCCTGTCGATGGCGCCGACTGCGCAGGGGGCCTGGCTACTGGCGCACCGGGCGCGGCCATCAAAACATGCGGCCACTTCAGCTTCCCCCTCAGCCGCTGCCGGCAGCCGGCGGCGGCGCGTCGTGAGCCTTGCCAGCCTGCAGCGCGAGCTCGATCGCACGCCTTTTCCCGGCTTGCCGGCCAGCCGTCCGCATGCGGACTGGCTGGACGGCATAGGCTGCCGCACGCTGGGCGATCTGCGCCGGCTGCCGCGCGCCGGGCTGCAGCGGCGCACCGATCGCCGCTTGCTCGACCAACTCGACCGCGCCTATGGCGAAGCCCCCGAACTGTTCAACTGGCTGCAGGCGCCGGAAAGCTTCGAGGCCTTCATCGAACTGCCCTGGCGGGTCGAGCAGGCGGCGCTGCTGCTGGCCGGTGCGCACCGGCTGCTGGCGCAGATGACTGGCTGGCTGGTCGCGCGCCAGCAGGCCGTCGTGCGTCTGTTGTTCCTGCTGGACCATGAGCGCGGCCGCACGCGGCGCGAGCCCACCCTGGTCGAGATTGCCCTGGCCGAACCCGCCTGGCAGGAAGCCCATCTGCTGCGGCTGGTGAAGGAGCACCTGGCCCGGCTGAGCTTGCCCGCGCCGGTGATGGCGATGCGTTTGCAGGCACGCGAGCTGTCGCCCTGGGCGCCGCCGAACGAGCAGCTGTTTCCTGAACCGGGCGGTACGCCCGAAGACTTGCATCGTTTGATGGAATTGCTGGTGTCGCGGCTGGGCACGCAGGCCGTGCAGCTGGCCTCGCCGCAGGCAGACCACCGGCCGGAAGCGGCCAATCGCTGGCAGCAGGCCGAGCCGGCAGGCAAGACCGGGCAGTCGCCGCGCCGGGCCGGCAACGCTCACCGCGACAGCAATAACAGCAACAGCAACAGCAACGACAAAGACGGCGATGGCGACGCGCTGTTTGCCGCGCGGCCTTTCTGGCTGCTCGAGCAACCGCTGTCGCTGGCGCTGCGCGGCCATCGTCCGTTTTATGGTTCGCCGCTGCGGCTCCTGAGTGGCCCCGAGCGCATCGAATCCGGCTGGTGGGATGGGGCGCTGGCCCTGCGCGATTATTTCATCGCGCAGGGCGAGGAGGGCGCATGCTACTGGATTTATCGCGAGCGCGATGCCGGCAGCGCGCGCTGGTTCCTGCACGGCTTGTTCGCATGAACGCGCCGGCCGGCTTGCCCGATTATGCCGAGCTGCAGTGCGCATCGAACTTCAGCTTCCTGCGCGGCGCTTCGCATCCGGAACAACTGGTCGCACGGGCAGCCGAGCTTGGCTACCGCGCGCTGGCCATCACCGATGAATGTTCGGTCTCGGGCGTGGTGCGCGCGCATGGCGAGGCCAAACGGCAAGGACTGGCGCTGATCGTCGGCACGCAATTCCGGGTGCAGCCGGCAGGCGCTGATGCGGGCGGCGACAGTTTCCTGCTGGTGGCGCTGGCGCTGAACCGCGAAGGCTACGGCAACCTGTGCGAACTGGTCACGCTGGCGCGCAGCCGCGAGCAGAAGGGCAGCTACCGTATCGATGCGCGCGATTTCACGCAGCCGCCAGCTGCACTGGCCCATTTGCGCGGGCTGCCGGATTGTCTGCTGCTGCTGGCGCCGGCCTATGGCCTTGCGCCCGACGTGCTGCAGCGGCAGGCCGGCTGGCTGCGCGCCACGTTTGGCGAGCGCGCACGGCTGGCGCTGACCTTGCTATACCGCGGCCAGGACGAAGCGCACAAGGCCAGCGTGCTGCAGGCCGCCGCCCTGCACGGCCTGAAGGTGGTGGCAACCGGCGATGTCTGCATGCATGTGCGCTCGCGCAAGCGGCTGCAGGATGTCTTGACGGCGATCCGTATCGGCGAGCCGGTGGCGCAATGCGGGAGGCGCCTGTTCGCCAATGCCGAGCAGCACTTGCGTTCGCGGCTGCGGCTGGCCAACCTGTACCCGCCGGAGACCCTGGCCGAGAGCGTCGCCCTGGCGGCCCAGTGCCAGTTCTCGCTCGACCAGCTGCGCTATGAATACCCGGACGAGCTGGTGCCGGCCGGGCACACGCCCTCGAGCTATCTGCGCGAACAGACCTGGATCGGTGCGCACCGCCGCTTTCCCGCCGGCATACCGGCCGTGGTCCAGCATCAGCTCGAGCATGAGCTGACGCTGATCACCGACCTGGGCTATGAGCCTTACTTCCTGACCGTGTACGACATCGTGCGCTTTGCGCGCAGTCGCCACATCCTGTGCCAGGGGCGCGGCTCGGCCGCGAATTCATCGGTCTGCTATTGCCTGGGCATCACCGAAGTCGACCCGGCGCGCGGCAACCTGCTGTTCGAGCGCTTCATTTCGAAGGAGCGCAATGAGCCGCCCGACATCGATGTCGATTTCGAGCACCAGCGGCGCGAAGAAGTGATCCAGTACATCTACGAAAAATACGGTCGTCAGCGCGCCGCGCTGACCGGTGTCGTCACCACTTACCGGCCCAAGAGCGCTATCCGCGAGACCGGCAAGGCACTCGGTCTGGATCCGCAGATCATCGACCGGCTGGCCAAGGCGCATCGCTGGTGGGACAGCCGCGAGCAGCTGGCCGAACGCTTCATCGATTGCGGCATGGACCCCGACTCGCTGATGGCCCGGCAGTGGCTGCAGCTGGCCGGCGAGCTGATGGGCTTTCCGCGCCATCTGTCGCAACATCCGGGCGGCTTCGTGATCGCGCGCGACAAGCTGTCCCGGCTGGTGCCGATAGAAAAAGCGGCGATGGACGGCCGCAGCGTCGTGCAATGGGACAAGGACGATCTCGATGCGCTGGGGCTGCTGAAGGTCGACATCCTGGCGCTGGGCATGCTGTCGGCGATACGGCGCGCGCTCGAGTTCATCGCTCAGCAGCAGGGCGAGCCTTTCGAATTGTCCGACATACCGGCCGAGGACCCGGCCACCTACGAGATGATCAGCCGCGCCGACACCCTGGGCGTGTTCCAGATCGAGAGCCGGGCCCAGATGAGCATGCTGCCGCGCCTCAAGCCCCGCACCTTCTATGAGCTGGTTATCGAGGGGGCGATCAACCGTCCCGGCCCGATCCAGGGGGGCATGATCCATCCCTATCTGCGCCTCCGTCAGGGGCTGGAGCCGGTC
>JACCDY010404467.1_pt1 | contig 27198 bp, 24 predicted proteins | sample 7446391 | NCBI WGS metagenome assembly JACCDY01 (sample SAMN15323451, study PRJNA562643) | freshwater metagenome | isolation source: river surface water | place: USA:Blue River Watershed | collected 2017-08-18 | reverse complement strand
GAACGCGGTGCTGCGTCGCACGATGGGGGCGGCATCCGTTTCATCAAAGTTGGTTTGTGGACCGGTTGAGATCATCGACGACCTGCACCAAGTTCTGGTTGACGGCGACGAAGTCGAGCTTTCGCCAACCGAATACCACCTGCTGACCGTGCTGATCGAGAACAAGGGCAAGGTGATTAGCCGCAGCAAGCTGCTGCTCGAGGTTTGGGACATCAACTTTGACACCGGTACCAACGTGGTCGACACCTACATTTCTTACCTGCGCCGAAAGGTTCACACAGAGACCTATCAGGGCATCAAAACCGTTCGTGGCATCGGCTTTCAGATGATCGAAGGCAAATGAGGCTTCGCACTCGACTGTTCATAGCCACCGCAGCAGTCACTACCATTACCGCTGCTGCAGTCGGGCTGGCCGGCACCCTAAATGCCTACGACTCAGAGGTTAAGCGTCTCGACAAAGTTCTTGCCAAGGTTTCGGCAGACGCGGCTGACGCGGCACCCGACCAAATTGCGGCGGCCATCGAATCGGCAGCTGACCGCTCGTTCGCGGTGCAAGTTTCAATTCTTGACACCCAGGGGCTGCTCACCAACGTTTATGGGGTTGAGAACATCGTTGAGGTTGCTCCAGCGCCAGAGCTAGTAGCGAAGGCCGAAAACCGGCCAATCACAGTTGAGTCGGTCGATACCTATCGAATGAGTTCGGTGGCCATCGACAGCGGCGACTACCTTTTGTTGATCATGCCTCTTCAAGAAGCCATCGAAACGCGAAATGCGAACCTCGGCTGGCTTGGCGGATTCATCGTGGTTGCCGTGAGCCTGGGCATCCTGTTTATCTGGCTTCTGATTCGGCTCGACCTGCGGGCGATGGAGCGATTGGTGCAATCGGCAAAGAGAATCGCGGCCGGCGAAGAGGTCAGCCTGCCCGATACTAAACAGGGCGGCGAGGTGGCCGAGCTGTCACAGGCGCTCAGTCAAATGCTAGAGGCACTGCGTGGTTCGATTGTCGCCGAGCAGAACGTGCACAAAGCCATGCAGAGCTTTATGGGTGACGCCTCGCACGAATTGCGTACCACACTCACAGTCATCAAGGGTTATTCAGAACTCTTGCAGAAACAGGGCGCTGACGCAGAGTTTAGAAACAAGGCGCTGCCACGGATGCTCAGCGAAGTGGTTCGCATGGAGCAACTGATCAACGACCTGCTGCTGTTAGCCGAGCTGGGCGAGAGGCAGGTAGGTAAGCGAGATCGCATCGACCTAACCCAGATTGTCGGGGAGTTTGCCGACGACCTAAAAACACTGCAGCCAAATCGCCCTGTCTCTGTGAAGATTGCCAAGAACCTGAAAGTGATGGGCTCTGGCGCGCATCTGCACCAGTTGCTGTCTAACCTGTTTGGCAACATTCGCAAGCACACGCCCGTTGACGCCGAGGTGCGAGTGAGTTTGTCGTCGGCCGGAGCCGATGAGGTGCTGTTGACGGTAGAGGATGCTGGCCCGGGGTTGCCCGAACACTATTACGACCAAGGGGTTGAGTCTTTTGTGCGCTTCGATGCCTTCGCATCGCGGCAGCAGGGTAGCGCCGGTCTAGGCATGACGATCATGAGAACGATTGTTGATCAGCACGGAGGTCGAGTGCGACTCAGCCGCAGCGAGCTGGGCGGCTTGAAAACCGAAATTTATTTGGCGCGCAAGTAGGCGACCACCGCATTGGCGTGACCATGACCCATGCCGTGCTCAGTCTTGAGCCAGTTAACCTGCTCCATGTGTTTCAAGTCGGCGACTTTGGCGAGGGCATCGAACCAGAACTGCATCGGCTTGCCATACTTTTTTTCGATTGAAGGAAAGTACGAGGCTGGGCCTTTTACCTGTTCGGTCATTTCGTGCTCCTAACGATGGAAAGTTTGCAGTGCGGCTTGGTTGCAGATTGACGGGGAAGCAACTTTCAACAGTTCAAACTTCGCTATCCCAGATTATCGAATCGACGGAGTATCCAAAACAGACAAAAAGTGGGCTCGGTTACCCGAGCCCACTTCTGATTTGCTTTGAATTAAGCCTTCTTTGCGCCGAGGCCCTTTAGAAGGTTAACCATCAGAGCGGTAACAATGGAACCAACAACAAGCGCACCGAAGAACGCTAGTGGGTTGCCGATAAGTGGGAGAACCCAGATACCACCGTGAGGTGCAAGTGAGCCGGAACCTAGAACGCCAACTAGCGAACCGGTTACAGCCGAACCAACCATGATCGAAGGAATCACGCGTAGTGGGTCAGCAGCTGCGAATGGGATAGCACCTTCAGAGATGAACGATGCACCAAGTAGCCAAGCTGCCTTGCCGTTCTCGATTTCGCTCTCTGAGTAGAGGCTCTTACGTAGAACAGTTGCAAGTGCCATACCGATTGGCGGAACCATACCGGCAGCCATCACGATTGCCATGATTACTGCTGGCTTGTCGGTTACTGCTGCTGCGTTGGCTAGACCAGTGGTAGCGAAAACATATGCAACCTTGTTTACTGGGCCACCCATGTCGAACGCCATCATGGCGCCCAGGATGATTCCAACAACTGCTAGCGAAGCGCCCGACTGAGCGTTTAGCCAGCCAGTGAGGCTCTCGTTAACCCACTTGATTGGGCCACCAAGAATTGCAACCATCACGAAACCGGTGGCAACGCTGGCTAGAACTGGGATGACCACAACAGGCATAACTGGGCGGAACCAGGTTGGAACAGACCAACCTGAAATCCACTTGGCTACATAACCGGCTAGAAGACCACCGGCGATTGCGCCGAGGAAGCCGGCACCGGTGCCGAGTGGGTTACCGTCGGTGCCAACTGCAAGTGCACCGGCCACGAAACCAGGTGCGATACCTGGGCGGTCAGCGATTGCGTAAGCGATGAATGCGGCTAGAACAGGTACGAAGAAAGCAAACGCTGCCTTACCTAGCCAGAAGATTACGAATGCCCAGTTGCCAAGCGAAGCCGGGTTGAAAGTACCCGTCCAGCCCATCAATTCGGCGTCGTAAGCCTTGTATCCACCCAGCATGAAGCCGAGGGCGATCAAAATACCACCCGCAGCAACGAGTGGAATCATGTAGGACACACCGGTCATCAAATATTGACGAAGGCGTGCTCCTGCACTAACTGTGTTCACTATGAGCCTCCTATGCTCTTAGTCAGGAACTCGGCTGACGATTTGCCAGCTTCGCTTATTTCTTTTTGAACAGCCCGCTGAACAGGCCGCCCTTTTTTTCTCCACTGTCACTGGCGACTGGTTTAGGTTGGGTGGCGGCAGGTGCCGCGGCCGAACCAACAAGAGGCGCAGTGCCATTGGAAACTTGCTCGATCAAGTTATTGATCAAATCAACTGACCCCCGTAGTGCTTTTGCGACCGGCACCTGCACATAAGGCTTACCGGCAAAACGGTCCTTACCCCCGACTTCAAGATCGACACAGAAAATCGCGATGTCTGATTCGTCGATCCACTCTTGGCTTACGCGCTGAGCGCCGCCAGAACCTTGAGTCTCTACTTTGATTTCATGACCCAATTCTTTGGCAGCTCGTTCAAGAGCCTCCGCCGCCATGTAAGTGTGCGCGATTCCCGTGATGCAAGCGGTGACTGCAACGATTTTCATTAGATTTGTACCTCTCGAGTTACGGTGGTGGCTATGGCCACGGGGTCTGTTTCGGCGCGAAGCGCGTCGTTGAATTCGTCGTACATGATCTTTCGGGCCAACCGCGCGAGTACTTCGAGGTGTGACCCTTCGCTGCTTGCAGGCACGGCGATAAGAAAAATCAGATTGCTCGGGCCATCGTCAGCACCAAAGTCAACACCAGAAGGCGCAACACCAACAGCAACTGAGGCAACCGATACGAAGTCGCTCTGAGCGTGCGGAATCGCAACTCCTCCCTCGAAGCCGGTCGGAAAGTGCTCCTCGCGCGCAGCAACGGCGGCAAGGTATGGTTCGATCTCGGCAAGACGCCCGGCGGCCACCAATCGCTCGGCAAGCTGGCGTACCGCATCCATCTTGTCTGTTGCTTCTAGGTTGAGTACGACTATTTCTGGAATCGTAATTGGCTGCGTCATTAACTGATCACCAAGTCCTTTATAAATTGGGCCCGGTGAGGCGAGCAAATGGAGTTAGCGGTTAAGGGAAAAAGTGAGACAGCGCGAGAGGTGCACATGTCGCATTCGGTCATAGCCGCGTCTCCCTCAGTTGAATCAACTCGCTGGTATCAAGATAGTAAGCGTTTACAAAAGACACGCGTAAGGTTACCAATTTGTGATAAACCTGTTTTTGTGACGATTCAAAACCTTGGGTCGGCGAACAGATTTCTTGCACTACCCTGATGGTGAAGAGCACTGGTAATCGGGCTACGAGAGAGGCGAACATGGCTTACCAATCAACGGTTGAGGTGTTAGACCCAATCGGGTTACACGCTCGTCCTGCCGGTCAAATCGTGAAAATGGTCAAAGAGCTTGGGCTCGATGTAAAAATCGGCCCGGTTGGCGGAGAGCTTGTTTCGGCCAGTTCGGCACTTCGCATGATGGCGATGAAAGCAAAGACTGGAGAAACACTGGCCTTGGCTATCGAAGGCGTTGACGATGCAAAAGGTGCCGAAATAACTGCAGAAATTCAAGAATTTCTCAAAGGCTAATCGAGTCAGTGCCAGATCAAATAGTTCTCACCGGTTTAGGAGTCGGCCTCAGTTCAGTTGTGGGCCAAGTTTTCAAAGTAGCTGCTCATGCCGCATTGCCAGGTCGTGCGAAGTCGAAAGACGTGAATCTCGAAGCGCCGTCTCTGCGAGAAGCAATTGACTCAGTTGCTTCGGATTTGGCCGCTCTTGGTCAACAAGCCGGCGGAGCAAGTGCCGAAATTTTTGAAGCGCTCACATATCTACTTGAAGACGAAGAGTTGTTTGAGTTGGCAGAAGCTAACATCTCTGAAGGTTGGAACGCCGCCAGCGCATATGCAATGGCGGTTGACGAATTCGGTGAACTACTCGGTGGCGACCCAACATTCGCAGAGCGAGTGGCTGATTTGCAGGACCTATCGAAACGAGTACAGGCGAAGTTAGCCGGCATCGAGCTTTCGCTGAATTTGCCAACTGAGGGAACACTGATTTTGGTCAGCGAAGATTTCTCTCCAGCAGATACCGCACAATTCACCAGCGCGGTGAAGGGTGTTGTAACCACTAAGGGGGGCCCAACCTCGCACACCTCAATCATCTGCCGCTCACGCAATATTCCCGCGGTGGTTTCCTGCAGCGAGGCTGAAAAATTGCAAGACGGAGACTCAGTATTGGTAGACCCCGTTGGTGACCGTGTTGTTTTGGGCGGAGCCGTTAGTGACGCAACCCCAGCTCTAGATTTTGTGGCTATCAGCGATAAGCCCATCGTGGCGGTTCGAGCCAACATTGGCACGCTAGAGGATGCTCAAACAGCCGCATCGACTATTGCCGATGGCGTCGGATTGTTTAGAACCGAATTGCTCTATCTGAACGAACGCACTGCGCCGAGCATCGCGCAACAAACAGAGCAATACTCGAAAATTCTGTCCGCGGCCCCATCTGGCCCTATCGTGGTTAGAACTATCGACGCCGGAAGCGACAAACCGGTGGCATTTCTCGACATGGGCGAAGAAGATAACCCAGCCCTCGGCGTTCGTGGCTATCGACTCATCGTGGAACATCGCTCTTTCATCGAGAGCCAGCTGATCAGCCTAGAGGCTGCCCGAGTAGCTTCGGGGCGCGAAGTCTGGGTTATGGCCCCAATGATCTCTACTGTGCAAGAAGCATCAGATTTCTGCAAAATGGCTCGAGAAATCGGAAAATTCAACGTTGGAATCATGGTCGAAACACCGTCGATTGCGGCCATGATTGCCGACCTGAAGGGCATCGTCGACTTTGTTTCGGTAGGAACGAATGACCTCTCTCAGTACCTGTTCGCCGCTGACCGAATGAACCCCGCACTCGGTACCTTGCTCACCCCTTGGCAACCAGCACTCATTCGCACACTGGGCAATATCGCGGAGGCGGCAAAAACGGCCGGTATTTCTGCTGGCGTGTGCGGTGAAAGTGCAAGTGACCCGGCATTTGCCATTGTGTTAGCTGGGCTAGGCATGGGTTCTGTAAGCGCATCACCTTCTCAAGTAAATGTGGTTAGCCAAGCCTTGAGTTCCCTAGATCTCGAGAAAGCCAGGCAGGTCGCAAACCTGGCGCTTGGCGCATCTAGCGCTGAATCTGCGAAATCTGCTGTGCTAGCAGCCCTAGCCAATTAGATTTCGGGCAAGTAACAGTTCGCAACGAAAAGCCAAAGCGGCGCATCCGTGTATAGATTCTTAGCATGCCTATTTATGACAACATCACTCAGGTAGTCGGAAACACTCCGCTCGTTCGCATCAACCGCATCATTGACGGTGGTGCCGAAGTACTCGCCAAGCTCGAGTTCTACAACCCTTCATCGTCGGTCAAAGACCGCATCGGTATCGCAATGGTCGACGCCGCCGAAGCTTCTGGCGAACTACAGCCGGGCGGCGCAATCGTCGAGGCAACCTCGGGTAACACCGGTATCGCCCTAGCCATGGTTGGTGCTGCTCGCGGTTACCGCGTGATTCTCACCATGCCAGACTCGATGTCGCGTGAGCGTCGTGCCCTGCTGCGCGCCTACGGTGCCGAGCTAGAGCTCACCCCAGCCGCCGAAGGTATGCGCGGTGCGGTGGCCAAAGCAGAAGAGATCGGCCTGAACGAAGGTGCCGTTCTTGTGCGCCAGTTCGCTAACAAGGCGAACCCAGAGATTCACCGCAAGACCACCGCTCAAGAAATTTGGCGCGACACCAACGGTGAGGTTGCTGCCCTGGTTGCCGGCATCGGCACCGGTGGAACAATCACCGGTGTAGGTCAGGTTTTGAAAGAACTCAACCCAGAGATCAAGATCATTGCGGTCGAACCCGCTGCTTCGCCGATTCTCAATGGCGGAACCCCGGCCGGCCACCCAATACAGGGCATCGGCGCAAACTTCGTGCCTGAAGTTCTCGACACCAATGTCTACGACGAGGTTCTCGACGCTCCAACCGAAGAAGCCGTCAAATGGGCACGCCTGGCAGCTTCGGGCGAGGGTATTCTCGCCGGCATCTCCTCAGGTGCAGCTCTCTGGGGCGCAAACGAGCTCGCATCTCGACCAGAGTTTGCCGGCAAGAAGATCGTCGTGATCATTCCGTCGTTCGGTGAGCGCTACCTGTCGACCATTCTCTACAAAGACCTGATCGAACTAGACAACTAGTCGAAACAATTTCTTGATCCCGATGGGAATGAAATCGCTCTCCTGTTGGTATCAAGTTATGAGCCTCCTAGCTCTTAGCCGGTCAAGAAATTGGCCGGCTTTTGCTCGTTTAGACTTGGGTTATCTTGATAAACATTCGTGAAGACATCCGCGCTGGCCTTGCCAAAGATCCATCAGTGCGCACCGGGTTCGAACTCTTTCTAACCTCGCCAGGTCTGCACGCCGTCTGGGGCTACCGAGTTGCACACCAACTATGGAAGTGGCGTAGACGAATACTGGCACGGATGCTGTCAAACTGGATGCGCTTTCTTACCGGCATCGAGATTCACCCTGGAGCCAAGATCGGTCGCCGATTCTTCATTGACCACGGCATGGGCGTGGTGATTGGCGAGACAGCTGTTATTGGCGATGATGTTCTGATTTACCACGGAGTAACCCTCGGCGGTAAAGAGTTCACTCGAGCCAAGCGACACCCAACTATTGGAAACAACGTGATGATCGGCGCAGAGTCGATAGTGCTAGGCAACATCACAGTTGGAGACAATGTTCAGATTGGTGCAGGTTCGGTTGTCACCAAAGACGTTGCACCCAACTCAATTGTCATCGGTGGGCGCACCCAGAGCTAAAGCCTGGCTATTTTTTCCAACTATTTGCAGCGTACTTCTGGCCCGCAACGGTTTGTTTTGCAATCGTCGCTGAAGTCACCTTTGAGCTTTCCGCTTTGACTGTGACAGTGCCCGCTGGCGAAGTCGCGACAGTAACGTAACCCTTGCCAGTGATCTTCACCTTCACTTTCAAGCCCTTCACCGGAACGTAGTTCAGGTTGTCGAAGTTTGAAGTCACTTTGATGGTGGTCGACGTAGCCGATGCTTTAGAAACCTTTATTGCCGTCGGCGCTTCGCATGATTTGCGCTCTTTGAGCACGTTCGTCGAGAAAGACCACTTCGGAGTCGATGGCTTTGGAGCAAAGGCAACCTTTGCACCGTTTGAGTAGGTGACTGAGCCCGTTGTCAGATTGGTTGGCACCAGGTAGATCCAAGGTTGGCCCGTGACCTTCACCTTGCTACCGTTTTTGAACTTGTAGCTGGTGGTCGCCGTCGAGCTAGATCGCGACCAAGTGATGTCATAGATCTTGCCATCGCGTAGCAAGAAACCAAGGCCTTTGCCAACCGAGTTGGTGTACGGCACCGCATCAGGTCCACCCTCTGGCATGATTCGGCAGGTGAACGCACTGCCAGCATTTTTTGCTGTGGTGAATTGAATGATTGCAGACGCCGATGATGTTTGTCCCGCAACGCTCTTACCCCCGATGACATCCACCGTTGCGCTGCGGCCTGAGGCCTCGTAGATCCAAACCTTCTTGGATGCGTTCCAGGTAATGGTTCGCGGAATCGGGTCGTTGTAAGGGGTCTTGCGGTAGATGATCTTCATCGACTTAATCGACTTTGCCGTCGACTTCACCGATGCTGGCAAAGCTCCGGTTGAAAGCCCCGCCTCTTTGAGAATGTTTGCGTTCGACATGCTCAAGCCGGTTCCACGACCTGCAATCTTGGTGCCTTTCAAGAAATCGCAGAAAGGGTCTACACAACCGGGTGCGAAGTACATTTCACGCAGGTTTTCGTTCGAGTTGACTCGCAAAATGTGCTTAGTTCGCGAAAGCAGATTTAGCATAATGTCGCGTTCTAGGCTGCGGCCAGATGCATAAACCCGAACCTTCCCGAATTGATCCAGAACAGGAAAATCTGTTTCGCGCAGGCTCCTAACTGGTCCTACCACGGCTGGAACCTTGTCGGTTCCGTACAGGGCGATGTGACGAGTGAATCCACGCTCCACGGGAGCAACGTAAATCAGCGCTGCAGCTTTAAGGCCTTTGAGAGGGTATGCACCCTTTTGATGTGCCGGAACCTTAACTGCGACAACACCACTTTCACCCGGCACCACATCTGGCGAGGTTGAAAAAGACTTCGGTGCAACGATTGCACTAGCCGGCGATGCTAGTCCCAGAGCCGACAGTGACACTACTATCGACGTCGCTAGCAACGCACGACCTAATCGAGCGAAATTTGTCGAACTTACACGTTGCATGATTAATCCTTTAGAAGTAGCGCGGCGATTTTCTTGAGCCGGAATTCAGTGATTGCCTCGGAGGCACGGTCGCTTGAAGGCAGCTCTGATACATCGTTTACACAAACCACTGATGGAGGCCTACTCAAAGCTAGGTCAATGATTTTTGGTAACCCAGACTTCGCATTCAGAACAATATACGAGTAACTCAGACGGCCGCCAATGACGGCCGTACCTGTGGTGTAGCCAATGAAGTTGTGTAGCCATTCTGGCACGACATCATCATCGGTTCTGAAGCGATTGCGGCTGGTGGCCTCAAGGGCACTGCCAAACTGCTTCCACATTTTTTGCATAACCGATTTGCGAAGTGGATGCGGGCCGTGCTGAATGCTTCGCGTTGACACACGTAGTCCCGAATTCAACGCCAACCTCACAGTTTGCTGTCTAGCTCGATGAATAACCTCTGGTTGCTCTACAGAGAAACCTGGAAGTGTGGTGCGGGTGTAGCGCACAATCGAGCGACCAACGGAGTCAAACCAAACGGTAGGCAACAACGGGCGACCGAAAAGAATGTCGTCGTTGAGGTAGAGAAAATGTTCCGAAAGGCCGTCAATGCGATGCAAATGGGATGTGATCACATGCGAGTTAAAGGTAGGTAAATACTGCTCTGGAATGAAATCTCGATGATCGACTATGGTCACCCTGTCACCGAGTTCACCCAGTTCAGGTTTCTGCCCATCGGTAACCAGCCAGATTCTATTGATCCATGGCGCGTTGCGGCGAAGTGTGGCGATCGAGAAATAGAGTTCGTTTCTACTGATGAAACGACTTGCCGACGTGCCGTGTGAGTCGATTTCGCCAGAGTATTTACGCTTGCGCTCTAGCCAGGCTGGGTCGGATCCGTCTACCCAAAGGTAAACGGCGTCGATCTCAAAATCAATGTCGTGAAAACTGTACTGAACCAGCTTGCGATCAAGTTCGAGCAACTCGGGTTTGGCATTTAGGTCACCGATTTCGCTAATTGAACCATTCCAGCCGGGCGATGCAAAGTTGCCGCTTCGCGTTTCTGCCCATACTTCAAGCGGAATACTCGTACTCTCACCAACGGGCAATCCGGCAAGAGTAACCAATACCTGGATTTTCCCTTGTTTGATTAGGTTCGCCGTATTGCTTTGGATGTCTTCAAGTGGTCGCCAGTTGGAATCGAACGATACACCGCGCGAAACGGCGTGCGAATAAAGGTTGAATCTAGAATCTGCCAGCAGCCAAGCGAGCACTTCATCGGCGTCAGCCGAGCGAACTCCAACGACTGCAACCTGCCAGTTACTGGCGGGCACCGCAAATGCGGCCGGGTGCTCGAGCACAGATTTACGAATTGCGCGTTGCGCCTTGTGAACTGAAGGATGAAGTCGGTAGTTGATCCAAAATTGGCCATCATCGAATGGCAGTTTGGCCCGGTTTCGTGATACCGCAAACAGCGAAGACACAAGAGCTTTTTCTAAAGCAGTGCCGCCGATACGCGGTAAGAGTCTTCGCATTTGGTTCACCTCACTCCAGTCAAGTTTATGTGTGGCGTCAATTAGGCGTCGTTGACGCCTGAACTACAGGGCGAGAGAAACTTAGACAAGACTCAATCACTTCTCGAACGGACGGTGCGTTAGTCACAACCCTGTCGTACATAATCAACGAGTGCCCTGGTTCGAAAAGTGGGTCTGATTCAGGTAGGTACAGAACATGCTCAGTACCGTTTGAGCGAAGCATCATGAGGTTTATTGGGTGATGCTTCATGTAGTTCACACGTTTTGGAGTTAGTCTGCGCAAAACCACTTCGCTGTCGCCTGCAGTGATAGTTGGTATGACTCTGATGCTGCGCCAACGCATCGACACAACAGACCGCGCAACAAAATAGCAACGCATGAACAAACTAGTTGAAATTTGGTTCGTGGCAAAAACCAGTTTTTCATCAGAGGTAACGCTCAAGTTCCAGAGTTCGGCGGCTGCGGGGCGAATAGATCTGCCATTGAATGGGTCCGAGAAGTGCGTGAAAAGTTGCTCTATTTTGTTGCTCGCTGGGGCCTTGGACCTGGCCGGAGCCCAGACTCCGAACAAGGATGCGCTTGAACGAAGAGCAAAGTTTAGATAACGCAGCAAGCTCAGTTTTGACCCTCTCGAGGTGAACAGCCCTGGTTCGCTTAATGCTTTCCCAGCGATGTTCTCTTGGTGCAGTTCTAGGGCACGCCGCATAGCAGCCTCAAAGCTTTTGTCATAGTTAGCAGAACCGTAATAGTAGTTTCGAAGAGTTTGTAGCGGGCCATCGCTGTCGCTAGCCACAGCACTCGCGTCATCGAGCTTCTTCTGAATAGCTGGCAGATCTTCGACCTGCAAAGGTTGAAGTGTCTTAAACAACGCTACGTCTTCAATCAGGGCACGACGGTCTTCAGGTTTGGTGATAATCAAAGGTTTGCCAGTAACCAGCCAGTCGTAGGCTACAGCCGATACATCGGTGATCATGACATCAAGTTGCTTTAGTTGCCAACCAAAAGTAGAGCCGTCAACATAGTGCTTGATGCCGTTTCGCGAAGCAGCATTTGCAGACTTGATGATTGAACGAACTTCGGCATCAGCTTTGGCAATCGACGTGTCTCGTGAGCCGGATAACGGATGCGGTCTGTACACAATTTGGTGCCCAGCTTCGATGATTCTGGTTACAAGCTCAACGCCATGAGTATCAATCGAGCTATAGCGGGTGGCTCGCGTTACCCCCTCCCAGGTCGGTGCATACAGGATCGATTTCACACCCTCTGGAGTTGCCGCGTAGTCGCTGGGAACCGGCAAAACATCGTTGATTTGCGGGCGACCGATGAAGAGCATACGTTCTGGCGCGAAACCAACGATATTGCGTTGCACTCGGTCAGCTGCTGCCTGCCCAGCGGCAAAATACAGGTCATAGCGCTTCAGGGTGTTTTGATACATGTAAGCCTTGTCAGACTCACCGTGCGATACCCAAACGTGAATTCCCGAGCGATATCTCAGGGCAAAAAAGTTCTTTGCATTTTGGTTCGGGTAGAGCAAAACCTTGGGTTTTATCGTGGTCAAAAACTCGTGGATGCCCTCCTGCCCTTCTACCCTGAACGAGTGCAGCCCTGTGCCGAAAAGTTCTTCGTCGGCAAAGCTTGAGGTGTAGAGAACGCCGATTTTGAAGCTTGCCGACATACGCTGTAGCGGCTGAATCCACTGGCGAAGTTGGTAGAGGTTTTTGGTTCCGGCATCGAGAAAGACAAAGACAAAGTCCATTGCTACCCCTTAGCCGTCGATAAAAAGAATGATGCGAAGACAATTTCACCATTGCGCGCAACAAAAGTTCCCCAAAATCAGGGTTTTCTATTGATTTCCTTAGACTCTGCGATTGAAAGGGAAGAGCTAGGAAACACCCCAGATTTTGGTCACGGCCATCTCTGCACCAGCTAGTGCTTTTAGAGACGACTTCGATTCGGCGGCTAGGGTTGGGCGCTTGCCGACATATTCGCGAACTAGTTTCTGTGCAGCTGCAACTTGTTTCGGCGAAGCCAAGTCTGCAAGCACAATGGTCGCGCTCTGCGCACGCAACTCTGGCATCAACTCGTTACGTTCCCGAAGGGCGTCAATGTGAAACACGATCGAAATCGCTCGAGCCGAGTGCTCACGATCTAGGCGAGTCACCACCGATTTAGACAACAAAACTTCGAGTTTTTCGCTGGGCTGAGCATTTGGCCGGTCAACCGATGGAACATGTACAACTGCGATTTTCTTTCCAGATTTGGCAAGCGCCTTTAGCTTTCGATAAACGACATCGAGCCACTCAGATTGTGGTGCGAGGTTGGCAACCAATATCAGATCGTAAACCTCTCCTGCTTTCGAGCCGGACGACGACGTTGGAATGACAAACGGCCTCTTTTTTGTAGCTCGCTCAAGGTACAAACCGCGATCAGTCAATTTCATTTGCTCGTGCCAGTCTGTGAACTTGCGCACGTAGTCTCGGCGCGCCCCGATAATGCCCCGCAGGGTTGAATTCTTTCCACCACCGGTGAGCGACTCAGAGTGGAACCGGGTAAAACTGAGCAGCCCTTCGTTGATGGTCGGAGCCGAACCCATTCCGTACTTCGCATTGATGCGATGGTGATACTCAGTGTCAGCCCCGAACTTCACCTCATCCCAGAAACCCAACTCTGTCAAAACGGGGTTGCGCTTGAACATGAGAGACGAAGAGTTTTGACGCAGAATTTCTCGGCCATACTGTGCAAAGAATTTGAGCGAAGAGGGGTCAATACGAACCGAACGGCTCATGTTTGCCACCATCTTCATGTTCGAATCAAAGGCGAGTACCTGTCGTTCAATTTTTCTTGGATGCGACCAGTCGTCGGCATCGTGAACTGTGACATAGTGGCCTTTTGCCACCTCAAGGGCCTTGTTGCGGGAGGCGTAGGCTCCTTGATTCTTCAGATTCTCCAGAACTGTTACTCGCTTATCTTGCTTTGCAATCTTGCGGGCAACCGCCAGAGTTGCGTCGGTGGAGCAGTCATCAACGATGATGATCTCTAGGTTGCGCCAACTTTGCGCAAGCAGACCACGCATTGCAGTTGGAAGCCAGGCCTCGCTGTTGAATGCTGGAACAATCACTGTGACCATCAGCGGAGACAAAACTTCTGTCGGCTCTTCTAGTGTGCAGTCGAGTTGATCAAAAGGGGTACTACCAAGCTCCGGGTTTAGAAAAACCGGTTCCAGTTCTTTCAGGGCTAATGCCGCATTAATCCAAGCGAGTTGAAGATTGGCACCAAGGTCAGGCACGGAATCTAGTTTTAGGTGGGTTGCGAGATTTGCTGCAGCCAGCAAAGAGTCTTCACTAGAACGGCGATGTGCATCGAGAAGGGCCAAGAATACCGAACTTGATTGAGGCGACTCGATTTGACGTACACCTTCTAGCCTGAGCACAAGTTCGCGATCGCTCGGTGAGTAACGATCTGGTGAGATTCTGTAGGCCTCCATGTGCGATGAGGCCATGTGCATTAGCTCTAAATCATTTGAAGTATGTGCCCATGACAGCAACTCTGATAGTGCACGTCGACGATGATCAGAAGGTGTGTCTGGACCGTAGGTCAAATGCAGTAAATCGCGCAGACCCATGTCGTCATAGCCATTTCTGAGCCGATCTATCGCCAAATAAACTCGGTAACTCCAATGAGCTTGAACACTAAATTTTTCTAATTCATTAGCCCACCCCGAGCTAATTTCAAACAATGGCTCGAGTTCGCTCTTGATCTTCACGGCATCACGTTGGAGTGAGTCAAGCTCCAATTTGAGTTGCTTGTATGTGGCAGTAACGGAGTGTCTGCCGACTTGAGTGAGGTCCAGCTCTAACTTTTGAGCTTTGTGAATAAGGCGATCACAGCGCACCAGAATGTGCTCAATCGCTAAAGCCAGTCTGCTTGCTTTGGAATGGGCCCTGTCTACTGCGCCACGAATTTTTGAACCAGTTGTGGTCTGAAATGCCAATTGAATTTGTCTCACAGCAGGGCGCACAGCCTCGTGACGCTCGGCTATTTCGGCGGCAGCCACCGAAATCTTGGCGAGTGTCTGTTTGGTTCGATCAACTGATGATCGAATGGCTGCTAGGTCTGTCACGCGGTTAAGCCTAGGCGACAGGTCAATGGTTTAATCTGTTTTTCTTTCGCTACCATGGTGAGATGACGATCACAGCGATTTTAGGACAAGGTTATGTTGGCCTGCCATTGGCCGAAGCACTTTGTGAAGTTGGTGACACAGTACTCGGGTTCGACGTAAATGAAGGCGTTGTTTCGAAGCTGAATTCCGGTTCATCACACATCGATGACATTAGTGACGAGTCGCTTTCTCGCATGATTAGTGCCGGGTACAGAGCTACGAGTGACCCACGTGACCTGGCGAGTGCCGATGTAATCGTAATCTGCGTGCCTACTCCCCTGGAGCCAACGGGTGCACCCGACCTCACCTACGTAGAGTCCGCATCAAACATGGTGGCCGAGCACATGAAACAAGGTGCTCTTGTGATTTTGGAGTCGACCACCTACCCGGGAACTACAAAGAACCTTCTACGACCAAAAATCGAAGAACGAGGTCGCGTGCTAGACACCGACTTCTTACTTGCATTTTCGCCCGAGAGAATCGATCCGGGGAATGCCAAGTTCAACATCAGAAACACTCCAAAGATTGTCGGCGGTGAGAGTGCGAAGTCCGGAGAGGCAGCCGCCAATTTTTACAAACGTTTTGTGTCTGAGATTCATGTGACCAAGGGCACCAAAGAGGCAGAGGCCGCCAAGCTTCTAGAGAATACCTACCGACATGTAAACATTGCGTTGGTCAATGAATTAGCTATGTTTTGTCACGACCTCAACATCGACATCTGGGAGGTAATCAGAGCTGCGTCGAGTAAACCTTATGGATTCCAGGCGTTCTACCCAGGGCCTGGAGTTGGTGGACACTGCATCCCTGTCGACCCTGCGTACCTAAGTTATGAAGTCAAGAAGCGCCTTGGAGTAGATTTCAGGTTCATCGAAACAGCAATGGACATCAACAACGGCATGCCTCGATATGTTGTTTCTCGCATTCAGCGCATTTTGAACCGTGCTAGCAAACCAATTCAAGGATCAAAAGTTTTGCTTTTGGGCATGGCCTACAAGCCGAACATCGCCGATTTGCGTGAGTCACCAAGTCTCGAAATTCTAGAAATCCTACTTCAAGAGGGCGCGGATGTTTCGTTCCACGACCCATTGATCGACTCGCTGAAAGTTGCTGGGCAAAAGATTGTTGGAGTTGAAGATGAGAGGCTAGCTGCCGGCGAGAGTGATGTGGTTGTTCTGCTCCAGGCTCATGCTGCCTACGACATTGAAGATTTGATCAGCCGTTCAGCAGTCTTCTTCGACACTCGTGGAGTTACTCGAGGAGACGGAGTAGAAAGACTCTAGGCTGACACGCGCTTTATTTCTAAGTAAGTTTGCGCTCTAGAAAGTTTTTGTCGCTCATTTGGTAACTTGCAACACTGCCCTCCGGCGCGGATGACAGAGCTTTCAAATATGCCGTCTCAAAATTGGCTTGCCCAGGGTTTCTAATACCACCTGCCAACCGAAGTAGGTGCGCTACGTAATCGCCCATTTCAACAGCTTCAGCAAAAACAGGTTTGATGTTGGCCTCGGTTTTATGTATCACGATAGCCCCGCGAAACAGCTTCAGCCTTTCAACCGCTAGTGGCGGTAAACCAACAGAGTTTGCGGCGTAGGCAAGTTCTGCAGCAGATTCAAGCGAGAAGTTAGCCGCCGCCGCTGAAGATCGCACTACTCGCTCGATTAGTGATTCTCTTGAAGAACCAATTCCAGCATCCACAAGCAACTGAACTTGCAAGGAGTCATCGAACTTACCCTCCTTGAATAGATTTCCATCTTCTTCTAACTCAAGAGCGTGCATCCAATTCTCGACTCTTGGTATAGACCAAAGGCCAAACCCTCGCGAGGCGGCGGCTACCGCAAACCAGACGTCAGCCATTCCTGGTTTTCCAAACTCTGAATACTTCAGCTTCCAGTAACGCTGGTTGAACAGCAGTGTTCCGGTGCCAATCATGTCAACCGGATTCAAAGAATCCGATGCACGTGAAAAGTGCCAAAGATGGCGATTAGCCAAAAGCTTCTTCACTGGAATTGGGTAAATCGAACCATGCACACCCACCGCATGAATTCCGCCTAAGCGCTTCTGCTGCTCAAGTAGGTTTGCGATGTAGTTTTCGGGGTAATAGATATCGTCGTCAACCGTGGCATAGTAGACGCATTTGGTTCTATCAAGAAAAAAGAACTTTCCGTTGTCGCGAACATCACCGTATTTTTGTGATTGCACAACCTGGATTTTTGGGTGGCGAAGAAAGTCTGGAACGGAATCGTAACCATTCAAATAGACGCCCATTTCGCTTACCTGTGGCAGAAGCGACTCGACGACTTGCTGCAGCGAAGAAACTCGTGAAGGAATGGATGCAAGTCCTACAAAAACGGTATCGGTCTGCTCTGAATCAGACGAAAATGATGAGGACAAGCCAAAGCGAGCACCGAATTTTCGCAACTGCTGCGTGAAGGTGTTCGACAGCGTCAAGTGAACCTCCAAGTCCCGCTAGAAAATGCCCGACAATCGCTTCAAGAATAACGCTAGTCGCCAAGGTCAGCCTCGCATGGAAAAGTCGACCTTGATTGAAGTTCTATGAGGCAGTATTTAGACATGGATTCGAAATTCGACGTAGTGATTGTTGGCGGAGGCCACAACGGCCTGACCGCAGCCGCTTACCTGGCCAAAGCCGGGCTGAAGACTTTGGTGCTTGAGCGGCTCGACACCTTTGGCGGTGCAGCGGTATCGGCCCAGGCCTTCGACGGGGTTGCGGCCAAGCTTTCGCGCTACTCATACCTGGTCAGCCTGCTCCCACGGCAAGTTATCGATGACCTAGGTCTCGAGATCACACTTGCCGAACGTCGATACTCGTCTTATACGCCGATGCCTGGAAGCTCTCAGGGTCTACTAGTCGACAACCACGACGCAACTGCGACGGCAAGCTCGTTTGAGTCAATCGATGCCGCCAACGACGCGAAAACCTGGGGTGAGTTTTATGCCGAGACCGCTCGAGCTGCCGAGGTTCTTTTTGCAACAGTGACCAAGCCGCTCGCCAGACGCTCTGAGGTTCGGGCCGTTCTGGGTGAGGCGCTCTCGGGAGATGACACCTGGCAGATGCTGTTTGAGAGGCCAATCGGTGAAACCGTAGCCGAACGTTTCACCAACGACTTGGTACGCGGTGTGGTTTTAACGGATGCACTGATCGGTACTTTCGCGCCGAACCTCGACGACTCGCTGGCTGCCAACAAGTGCTTTTTGTATCACGTGATCGGTGGGGGAACAGGCGACTGGAACATCCCCGTTGGTGGAATGGGCAGCGTAACGAATTCGATGCGCGAAGCGGCTCTTCGTTTTGGAGCTCAGCTGCAGTCGGGGGCAACCGTGACCAAAATCTCGCCCGAGGGCGTGGTTACGTTTGAACTCGAGGGTGTGAACCAGAACGTTTCGGCTAAAAGGGTTTTGGTGAACGCGGCCCCGGCCGAACTTGCGAGGCTAACGGGTCGCACACCTAAGCCGGTTGAAGGTGCCCAAGCAAAGGTGAACCTGCTGCTCAAGCGCTTGCCAAAGCTAAAAGACGAAACCCTTGACCCAAAGGCCGCCTTCGGCGGAACCTTTCACATCAACGAAACCTGGCCTCAGCTACAAGACGCCTTCGATGCCGCCGAGCGCGGCGAGATTGCTTCACCGCTGCCCTGTGAAATTTATTGTCATTCGCTCACCGACCCATCGATTCTTGGTGCCGAGCTTCAGGCAGCTGGCGCGCAGACATTGACCGTATTCGCGCTGCACACACCGCACCGACTTACCGAACACTTCGACAACGACACTTTGCGGGCCAAGCTGCAGCAGGCCGTCATCGATTCGCTCAACTCGGTGCTCGCCGAACCGATCGAAGAGCTGATCATGACCGATGCAAATGGTGAACTGTGCATCGAGACGAAAACCACAAAAGACCTCGAGGATGCCCTTGGCCTACCAGGCGGAAACATTTTTCACGAACCACTCAAGTGGCCTTTCGCCGAAGACGACGAGCCGCTCGAGACCGCGGCGCAGCGTTGGGGCGTGGCAACAGCCGATGCCAACATTTTGCTCTGCGGCTCTGGTGCTAGACGCGGCGGTGCGGTGAGCGGTATCGGCGGGCACAATGCCGCCGCTGCAGTTATCGAAGAACTACTTGGGCGCTAGCCCCTAGCGGTCGGGCGGTTAGCGAATAACCTTTGCTGTCGATTTGGCATAAAGCCGAGTGACAACCGACGCCGTGCCGTTAGCCACGGTGTTTCCAACAACATATTTAGAAGCATCCGCGCTGGTTAGTTTGTATGTCGACTTGATCGCACCAGAAATCACTTTGCAGCCGTAACTGGTCAGGTTCAGAACAGCAGCCTTCGAGCTTGGTTTGTTGCAACGCAACCAGCGATAGGTGATCTTGGGAACCGGGAACCCAACCGCAGTTGGCTTCGCGATGGTTAGCGTTTGACCAACCTTTGCCTTACCGCTCACGGTCGCACCCTTGGTAATTGATGGCGCTTGAACCACCGTGATCGCAGCCGTTGTCATCGACTTGATTTCGACACCACGTTTTGTGACGGTTACACGAACCGAAAGTTTGGTGCCCAGATCGGCGTCAACGTGGTTGTAAGTGGCAGACGCAGCACCGGCGATCGGCTTGCCGTTGCGCATCCACTGGAAGACAAAGTTCGCACCAGCACCCCAATCGCCCAAGACCACACCGTGGCGCTTAGACGAGAAGCTGGCCGCTTCAACGGCTGGCATTGGGTAAGTGCGAACCGAGGCGAGATACCAATTAGAGGTATTGCCTGCTCTGTCGACCGCGCGCACCGAAAGCTTCGTGCTTGCCGCGCTCGTGATGAACTCAGGCAACAGGGTGAGCGAGAACTCAAGTTGCTCTGCGTATGGTCGGCTAACGGTTTTGCCCGCGTAGCCGTATTCCAAGCGCACGACTCCAGAGTCGGCATCCGCGCCAAGCTGGTTGGCGATCAAAATCGATCCGATGCGCTCGGTGAGCAGGCCGGTGAGGGTTGGAGCTACGTTGTCGAAGATGATTTCATCGGTAAACACCGCGCTCTTGGTTTGGTCGGCCAGAATGTAGCGAGCGTAGACCGTGGCGGCCTCACCCGAAGCACCTGCAACCAGGGTCCAATCGATTGGGTCACCGAGTTCCGCTTGTACCAACGGTGAGAACGATGCGCTGTTCGATAGTTCAACTGCAGTGGCACCAGCCGGCGCGTTGGCAGCGAGGCTTACTGCGGTCGAATTGGTGTGGGTCTGACCCTCATTGATAACAACACCCACCGGTGGAAGGGTGCGAAATGCTGCGAGCTCGCTGTAGCTAGTGCCGGCGGTCGTGGCCAGCACCGCTCGAACGAAATAGAGGGTGTCTTGGTTCAAGTTACTGATGGTCAGCGTGAACTCGTGATCTTGGTTGTCTAGCGTCTGCCCCCAAGGCACCGATTGGTTGACGGCTAGCGTGGCAAAAGAATAATCGGTGGCCAACTGAATCGAGAGGTTGGGGCTCAGGCTTTGCGCGTTGGCGACCACACTGAACTGGGCCTCGGTGGTGTCTACTGCCAAGACATCTGGCGAATAAACCACCTGTGCTGCAGCGGCACCGGTGGCCGAGCTCGAGACGCCGACGATGCCCATTAGAGCAACCAGCGCGGATGCCAAAATCTTGATACTCAACCCCTGCTTCACGAGCTATGCCGCCGACTCTTTGTCGACCGCGGCTTGCACGCGCGGTGCAACTTCTTCGGCATAAAGGCGAATGGTGTTCATCAGCTTTGAATGGGGCATGGTGCCGTTTGCGTATTTCAAATCGAAACGGGATGCCCTGACCGAGGTCACCGCGTGCGTGATCTTCGCGGCCACCGTCTCGGGTGAGCCGACGTACATCGACCCGTAGCGCACCTCTGACACGAAGTGGTCTTTGCTGGTCTCGCCCCAACCGCGTTCGCGACCGATGCGGCCAAACGACTCGAGGTAGCACGGCCACATTTCTTCGATGGCCTGCTCGTCGGTTTCGGCTATGTGCCCTGGTGAGTGAATTGACACCGGTAACTCTGGTTTGCCCTGCTCAGCAAGCGCCATGCGGTAAAGCTTTGAGAATGGGGCAAAGCGGGCAGGGTCGCCGCCGATGATGGCTAGAGCCAGAGGAATACCGAGGCGAGCAGCTCGCATAACTGATTCTGGGCTGCCACCCACACCAACGCGAATGCCAATTGAACCTCGCTCGGTCTTCGGATAAACCTCTTGGTTGGTCAACGGTGGTCGCACCGAACCAGACCAGGTGACCGGCTTTTCTTTGAGCAACTCCATGAGCAAGTCGAGCTTTTCTTCGAACAACTGCGCGTAGTCGCTGAGCTGGTAACCAAATAGGGGAAAAGACTCGGTGAACGATCCGCGCCCCGCGGTGATTTCGGCTCGGCCGTTGCTCAATGCGTCGATAGTCGCGAAGCGCTGGTAAACGCGAATCGGGTCTTCGCTCGACAGAACGGTAACGCCCGTGCCCAAGGTGATGCGAGAAGTTAGGGTGGCGATGCCGGCCAAAATGGTGTCGGGAGCCGTAACTGCAAAGTCGTCACGGTGGTGCTCCCCGATCGTGAATACATCGAGGCCTAACTGTTCGGCATAAACCGCTTGCTCGACAATGTCTCTAATGACCTGTCCAGCGCTTTGTGGCTTGCCTTGATCATCGACATTCATATCGCCGAATGTGTCTAGCCCAAACCTGATTTTCATCGTTCTCTTTCTAAATAGCTCAAGACAATTGTGAATGCTTCGATTTGGGTTTCGAGCGACATGGTCGGTTTGCCAGAAAACTCGGATGCTTGCTCAGGCACCAGCGGAACATGAATGAATCCCGACCGAACGTCGGTGTCGGCCAACAACTGCTGCATGACATAAAAGATGTGATTGCAAACAAAGGTTCCGGCCGAAGCCGAAGCCTCGGCAGGTATGCCGGCTAGGGCGAGTTGCTCGAGCAGAGCATCCACTGGAAGGGTTGTTGGTAATTCAGTCTCGCCATCGCTCGAAATCGGCTGGCCACTTCGGGTCTCGCCAGAGTTGTCGGCAAGCTTGGCGTCATCTAGGTTCTGGGCACGGGTCTCGATTGAAATGGATGCACGACCCTCGGCCTGCCCGATGCATATAACGGTATGCGGTTTGTGTTGGGCGATGAGCTGGCCAAGCGTTACGGCTGCTTGGTCATACTCAACCGGCAGCACCGCCAAAACCAGGTTCGCGGCGAGCGAAGATTCGGCGAGCGCAGCAACAATCAGCTGAGAAGGGTTGAGCGCTGAACCAGCAAACGGCTCGAATCCGGTGACGAGAATGGGCACCTTTCAACACTATTGCCGAAATTGTCGCGCAACCCTAAAAAAATCTGTTACCTAAACGTTACGCCCCTTGTGAAACAACTCTCAGTGAATTCACAGTTGACTCAACTTGTAAGCCGCTTTACCCCGGTGATGGCCGGCTCAGTAGTTTGAGTTGGCACTGACCCTTTATTGACTTACATCGAAGTAATTGATCAATGAAAGGTAACAAAATGAACCTAGCTTTAGACTACGGACAACATTCCGCTATTTATAACATGCTCTCTTTGGGCATTGCCAGCATGACTTTCACAGCATTCTTCCTATGGATTGCTCGTGACCGTGTGCTACCTCGCTACAGAACCGCAATCATGGTTTCGGCATCGGTTGTTTCGATTGCTGCTTACCACTACTTCAGAATGTACGACTCATTCAACAAAGCAGCAGGTGAGATGACTGCCACCGGTGGTTACAACCTGAACCTTGCTGAGTACAACGTCGGCTACCGCTACGTGGACTGGTTCCTAACCGTTCCACTACTTCTAGTTGAGGTTGTTGCAGTGCTAGCCCTGGCTCGCGCCGTACAGTCATCGATGTTGAAGCGCCTCGTGCCTGCAGCAGCGCTAATGATCGCACTTGGCTACCCAGGCGACGCTCGACTAGACAACGTATTTGGCCTAGAGCTAGAACCATCAGTATGGGGTCTGCTATCGACCATCCCGTTCGTCTACATCTTGTACGTGCTCCTATTCGAGCTAAGCAAGAGCCTCGAGCGCCAGTCAGATGCAGTAAAGAAGAAGGTAACCGCACTGCGTATTCTTCTGTTCGCATCATGGGGTGTCTACCCAATCTCGTTCATCGCTAACATGAACGCAACTGCCCCAACCGCAGATGGCTTCATGCTTCGCGAGGTTGGTTACACCATCGCTGACATCACCGCAAAGTGTGTCTTTGGTCTAATCATTTACACCATCGCACGCATCAAGTCGGCTGAAGACAGCAAAGAGTTCGCTGCAAGCGAGTTCAAGGACTAATCAACGACTAGTCAACAAGGCGGGAGGGTGCGAAAGTGCCCTCCCGTTTTTTTTGACCGAAAGGCAACCATGTCAAACTCAATAACTCGTGCCCGCCTCGTTCTCAAGACCGGGTCTCTAGTGTTCGGCTTGAGCGCACTATTGCTTCTCATCGCGCCAGCGCTGTTCAACGAGCTACTCGGGCTAACCACCAACCCTGCCCTCGAATGGTCGATGCGCATGATCGGCATCACGCTCGTGGCGTTGGCTGGCAACATGTTCTCGGTAGCACGTCGTGGCAGCGAAGCATCCGTGCGCTTCTCGGCCAGAGTCATGCAGGCTAGTGCCTTTGCGCTGGGTGTTCTGACCCTGCTGATTCCGACTACGCAAACCTGGTTCACCATCGGCTATGCGGCCATCGGTTTCGGGTTTTCACTCGCCTACACAATCTCTCTCGGCTTCGGCTCAAAAGCCGAATAGGCGCAATAAACTAACCCCAACCTCCTTGGATGCTCGCATGCAAGGCTCTCAAACTAAAGGTTCATCATGCCAAGACAGCTTTCAGCGTTCTTAAGACTTGCAACCGCTCTTGCCATCTTTGGCAGCATCTTCTGGCAGGTGTCTGACCGCTTGGCCAACGACCTGTTCAGACCACAGGAGTACTTCTTCTACTTCACCATTCAAACCGCGTTGATCTCGGCTACCGTGCTGACCATTTCAGGTATCGGCACTCTTCGGGGCAAGCCGCAGAGCCTTCGACTTTCGCAGGTTCGCCTCTGGGTGGTTTCATACGAGGTTGTCGTAGCGATCGTCTACAACGCCCTGCTACGCGGCACCGAGGTTCTGCCTGGCGACCCAGACTACGGCTATGACTGGCCGGTGCTGCCCAACGAGATATTGCACGTGTGGGCACCGATCTTTATTCTCATCGACTGGGCCCTTTCTAAAGATGCCGCCAAGATTGGCACCAAGAAGGTTTGGTGGGTTGTCGCCTACCCGCTCACCTGGTTGGCCGTCTCGATTCTTCGCGGCGCCTTCGCTCCTGACCACTGGTGGGCCTACTGGTTCTTAGACCCAGCCGAGGGTGTTGCGCAGATGCTCACCTACATCTTCGGAATTTCAGCGTTCATGATTGTGGCCGGCTTCGGCTTCAACGCTTTGCGCAACCTAATCGCCAAAGCTCAGCGCTAACGCTTTTTAGCGGATGCTCTGCAAGCGCCCTAGCTAGCCGCTAGTTGCCCGCAAGCCCCGTCGATTTCTTTGCCGCGAGTATCGCGCAAGGTGGTTGGTATGCCGGCCTTCTCGAGCGTCGAGATGAACACGCGCGTTACCTCTGGAATCGAAGCCGTCCAAATCGACCCTGGGGTCGGGTTGAGTGGAATCGGATTCACATGCACCCAACCCTTGCCACGTTCGTTGAGCTTCTTAGCCAATAGCTCTGCACGCCACTCGTGGTCATTCATGTCTTTGATCAGCGCGTATTCGATTGACACTCGGCGCCCGGTGGCGTCAAAGTAGGCACGGGCGGCGTCTAGAGCCTCGTCAACCTTCCAACGCGAGTTCACCGGAATCAACTCGTCACGCAACTTGTCGTCTGGCGCGTGAAGCGACAGCGCGAAGGTCACCGGAATCTCTTCGGCAGCAAGTTTGTGAATGGCCGGCACCAGGCCGACGGTCGAAACTGTGATGTTGCGAGCTGACATGCCAAGCCCGTTCGGCTGTGGCTCGATCATGGTGCGCAGTGCAGACATGACGCGGTTGTAGTTGGCCAACGGCTCACCCATGCCCATGAAAACGATGTTGCTAACGCGCTCTGGAGCATCGCCGGCCTTGGCCGTGCGGCCACCGAGTTCGCCGTTCGCGATTGCTTGGTTGGCCCGCACGATCTGGTCAACAATCTCAGCCGCCGACATGTTGCGCGTTAGACCAGCCTGACCCGTGGCGCAGAACGGGCAGTTCATACCGCATCCGGCTTGTGAAGAGATGCAGAGCGTGATGCGGCCCGTGTAGCGCATCAGCACAGACTCGACCAGAGCGCCGTCGAAGAGGCGCCACAAGAACTTGATGGTGTCACCTTTGTCGGTCTGCAGACGCTTCACCTCGGTGAGCATTGGTGGCAACAGAGCCGAGACAAGCTCTTCGCGACCAGCAGCCGGCAGGTCGGTCATGTCGGCTGGGTTGCTCGTGTAGTGGGTGAAGTAGTGGGTAGAAAGCTGCTTGGCTCTAAAGCCTTGAATGCCTAGCTCTTTGACCCGAGCGGCACGCTCTTCGATGCTGAGGTCGGCTAGGTGCACTGGTGGTTGTTTGCGCTTCGGTTCGGCGAATTGCAAAAGTGGCTTGCCGGTTTCATCCTTAGCCTGAGTCCAACCTTCTGCGGCAGGGCGCACCTGTTTGCGTTCGGTCATGGTTGGCTTTCGGTTTGTGCACGGATGCTTTGACTCTTAGTTTAAGCGCAGCCTGAAAGTTTGCGGGCAAAAGAAAAGTGGGTGGAACCTTTCGGCTCCACCCACTTTCAGTGAATCTGAACTACTTGGTTGTGACACGCTTCACAGTAGAGACTCCATCAACAGTTACAACAACGCGGTATGAGCCGCTTGCTGGAACGCTGATCTTGTAGGTCTTTGCTGCCGAGTTCACAGCAAAGGTTGCCTTGCGAACGCCGACAACGCTGATTTCTACATTCTTACCCTTTGCGTTAGCAACCGAAACCGCGATTACCTTCTTCGAAGGACTGGTGATCTTGGCGCTTGCAGCCAGCTTCGGAGTCTTTGCACCGTTGAAGGCTAGGTCGTCGAAGTAGTAGTCGCCAGTAACACGTGCGTTAGCTTCGAAACCACAGTGGAAACCAGGGAATACCGACACGCGGTTGTAGACCTTAGCCGCGTCGTAGCCCGATAGGTTCCAAGCCAAGCGGTTCCAACCAGCGGTGTAAGCGACTGCATCGGTCTCGACAAGAATGGTGTTGTCAAGCGAGTTCTCAAGCTTCATACGAACACGAGCGCCTGCTGCAGGAACATAAACGTTTGCAGTGACGGTGGTGTTGCCAGCCGAAAGAAGGGTCACAGAAGTGGCCTGGTCCTGAATGGTAGTTCCACCCCAACATTCGCTTCCAGAGGTTACCTTGAGAGCGTCGCCGACCGAAGCTCCGGCCGGTGCAGCTGTAATCTCACTGGCGGTACCACCGAAGTTGGTTAGAGCGTTTGCTACACCAAAGTCAACGCGGGTTGCAGGTGAGGTTACAGGAACAACAACATCTGGAGTGGTGAATCCAGGAAGTGAGAGGTTGTCAAGGTAGACGACGTTTCCGTCACGAGCAACAACACCGTTGAGTGGGAAGAACGAACCGATGGTGCAGCCGGTGACAGCTACGTCTTCGAACTTCAGAGTTTCCCAGCCGCTGCCAGTGTGTGCAACGCGAATTTCGTTGTTGCAGCCACCCTCGAGCTTGAACATCATGTCGCCAGCAACGGTTGAGTAGACGTCAATCTCGGCGTAGTGCGCGGTGTCTGAGAACAGGGTTCCGTCAGCTTGAGCGTCGGTTGTGGTCTTGATAATGGTGGTACCAGACCATGGCTGCGAACCAGCGGTGATTTCAATCTTTAGACCAGCGCCTGCACGACCACCCGGCAGCGAGGTTTCGCGGCTTGAGTTATTGCCACCAAAGTCAGCGCCAAGCTCCATGCCGGTTCCATAGAAGTAACCGCTGGTGTCGTTGTCTTCAAAGGTCATTGTTAGTGGTGCCGAGGCTGCGCTTGCAGCACTTGCGGTAATGCCGACGAGGCCGGCGCTCAAAAGCGCGGTAGCTGAAGTCAGCGCCGCTAGCTTCTTGAGAACTAGATTCATTGCAGTTCCTTCCATAAGG
>JACCDY010285430.1_pt1 | contig 27215 bp, 42 predicted proteins | sample 7446391 | NCBI WGS metagenome assembly JACCDY01 (sample SAMN15323451, study PRJNA562643) | freshwater metagenome | isolation source: river surface water | place: USA:Blue River Watershed | collected 2017-08-18 | reverse complement strand
TTTCACGAACCAGTGAAGAAGTAACCAGAGAACCGTGCATCGCAGAGAACAGTGAACCACCGAACACACCAGCCACACCAAGCATGTGGAAGGGGTGCATCAGGATGTTGTGTTCTGCCTGGAACACCAGCATGTAGTTAAAAGTACCAGAAATACCCAGAGGCATCGCATCAGAGAAAGAACCTTGACCGAAAGGATAAACCAGGAATACAGCAGAAGCAGCAGCAACAGGAGCACTGTAAGCAACGCAGATCCAAGGACGCATACCTAGGCGGTAAGAGAGTTCCCATTCACGACCCATGTAAGCATAGATGCCAATGAGGAAGTGGAAAACTACAAGTTGGAAAGGACCACCGTTATAAAGCCACTCATCAAGTGAAGCAGCTTCCCAGATGGGATAGAAGTGAAGTCCGATAGCATTTGAAGAAGGAACAACAGCGCCAGAGATAATGTTGTTTCCATACATCAGAGAACCAGAAACAGGTTCACGGATGCCGTCGATGTCCACAGGTGGAGCACCAATAAATGCGATAATGAAGCAAATTGCTGCGGAGAGCAGCGTTGGAATCATCAGAACGCCGAACCAACCCACATAGAGGCGGTTATCGGTTGAAGTAACCCAGTTACAGAATTGTTCCCAGGTATTAGTAGAATTGCGTTGTGCAATAGTAGCAGTCATTTTCTTTAAAGGGTAAGTAATATTCCAGGGGGGACTGGACGTTATAACTATTTCCACACCACCCTCCAGTGTGGATATGAGAGACTGAGTTTAACCTCCCCATAGGTCTCGGTTAGGTAGAGGACAACATTAAGAACTTGTTACATTTCTTAACTTGCTGTTGTATTTATTGTAACAGTCTTTAAAAAAACTGTCAATACCCTAAATACTCTTGTATCATAAGTACCTCTAATGTCTAAGTCGCCAAACAAAGGTAAAAAGGGTTCTGCTGGTGGTAAGCAGTCCAAACAAAATCAAGGTAATGCGACTGCGAAAAAAGCAAAAAACGGCGGCAAGAAAAAGTGAGGGGTTATGCCAAGAGAGTGGAATACTCCAAAGCGTGAACCTTGGAATGCTCCTATACATCAGATTCTAAAAGCAATCGACAATCACACTCACGAATACTTCAAGAGTGGCGATATTTGGCATCTACAAAAAGCAGATATGTTGAGAACATATCTACACGAACTCAAAACTTGGATTCATAAAAACGAAGGAAGATGAACAGTGATATTGTTTGGTCAATAATTATTTTTCTTGGTATTGGAATGGCAGCAGTTGCCTGGATAATTTACTACATACTTAAGATGGCAACTGATGAGTTAAATGTACCATTACAAAATCAAGAAGATCACCAGAGTAGTTGATGGTGATACTGTAGATGTAGATATTGATTTAGGATTTGGTATTACATTATCTCACAGAGTTCGCCTAAAAGGAATTAATGCTGCAGAAACAAAAACTCTGAATTTGGAAGAAAAGAAAGCAGGTATTAATGCAAGGCTGTGGTTGGAGAAAGAACTCTCCAAAAGGGGTGAATGGGTAATTGAAACAACAAAAGAAGATAAGTATGGAAGAATACTTGGAACTCTTTATCTTACGGGAGAACCAGTTACTGTGAATGAAAAAATGTTGAATGAAGGTATTGCTAAACCTTACTGAACTATTTTTTAGTCCACAGAACACCCTCTGCCTTTCTTCTACGAAGTAATCCTGCCTCTACACTACTACCAGGATTGCGGTAAAGTTCTAGAGTAGCAGGAACTTTAGACCACTCTTTGTTCTTTAAGACTTTTGTAATGGTGGCAAAATTAAAACCACCATAAAAAGCTGCACCAACATTATAAGCAAAGCAAAGTAAAGCCCCTCTTTGATTTTCATTCATCTCTCCCCAATGTGGTATTTTTGAAAGTGATGGAAGAAACCTGTTCTTTAAATCAAACTCAAGTAAGGTATCAGCATACTTTTGAGTAATAACTCTTCCCATTTTAAAAGGAGTTCCATCAAAATCCTTTGTACTTCCCCATCCTATTGTTATTGGAAGACTTTTAGTTAAAGGATCTGGATATGCATTTAAATGACATCCCTCAAAAGTTTTAATTAACTGAACACCACAAAGAGGGATGTCATTTTTGAGTGGTGTTGATTCTACTTTTTTGCGTCGAAAATTCTACCCCATCCAGTCTTATCTTTTCCTTTTTCTAACCAACGATAAGTAAGATCAGTCTTTTTATAAACAGCACCTTTGCCGTTTGTAACTGGTCCTGTATAACCATCATTCAAGGAACCATAGGGATCATTTACAACATAGTCTTCACCTTTTTTACCAATCACTACAACCATATGTCCACCTGTAGGACTAGATAAAGTACCTCTATGAAGAATGCCAATAACTACAGGTCTTCCAGCGGCAATCTCACGATCAAGGTCAGCAAACCCAAGATTGTAACTAAAACGTGACTTAATCCCATAAGAGTCCAGAACCTTTGTCTGAACAGAATGATCTGTTGAGTCACCAATAGCGAATACTTTTTGGATATAAGCATCATCACCCTTTGCTCCTAGGAGAGTGCCTGGTTTGAAATACTCTAAACACATCGCACAAGAAGATGAATTACAGGTTCTATTTGCATCTCTGTAATTATCTGTTTGTGGGTAATAAGGTACATTTAAAATTCCAGGAATACCCGAATCAAATTTAGTTCTAAAAATTCTAACCCAGTTTGAAGTATCTTCAAGTAAATCTGGTTCTTTACTGATCAAATCCACTTCTAGTTGCTCAACTGCCGCAACGTGTTTTGGATTATTAGGATCGAAATGTTGAAAAAAGTTATGAAGATCGATTCTCATTATCTTTTCCGATGCAATATTTTTATTTATTAAAAAGGAGGGATAAACCCTCCTCTCATCAAACTAACTCTTTTTCTAGAATGGTAGATCGAATATAATCAAGAACATTTTCTGGAGTGGTCTCTTCATACGGATCCGTATCGGAGTTGTCACGCATACCTGCCTCAAGGAAAAGTTTACTGATGATTCCGTTATCCACAACCATAGCATAACGCCAAGAGCGATCTCCGAAACCAAGGTTAGACTTATTGACAAGCATTCCCATAGAACGTGTGAAGTAAGCATTGCCGTCTGGAATGAGTTTTACTTTTTCAATGTTCTGGTCTTGTGCCCAGGCATTCATCACAAACCCATCATTAACAGAGATGCAGTAAATATCGTCGATGCCAAGACGAAGAAAGTCGTCATATTTCTCTTCGAATCCAGGTAGCTGATAGGCACTGCAAGTAGGAGTGAAAGCACCAGGCAAGCTAAACACGACCACACGCTTTCCATTGAACAGTTCTGCAGTTGTACGAGTTACAAACTCCCCAGATTCGCGGAAAGTAAATTGAACCTGAGGAACTTCATAGTGTTCTTTACGCATTTTAACCTCCATCACCAAACGCCAGGGATGATTTGACCCGTGACGGCATAACTACCCATTGCGGCAACAATACCAATCATTGCTGCCCAACCATTAATACGTTCTGCTTTTTCGTTCATTGTTTTTCTCCAGTGTAAGTGTGTTGTTGTTTAAGTTCAGGATTAGGTTGAGAAGGAACCACAGGATTTCTGGTTTTATTTTTGATGACGATAAATGCATCATTCTGATAAGTTACAGTTCCGTATGGTTTTGCCCATTTGGCATTAGCATCTGGATGAGTTGCAGTTCCTGTTACTGCTACACCACCGATTTCTACAGAAATTTCATCGTTAGCGTTCCATCCAAGTTTTTCAAGGGCAATAGCAAACTGCCCGAGCATTCCAGCACTCACAGGTTTTCTTCCTGTTCAGTGAGGATGACACAATCACTCTTAGGATATGCCACACAGGTCAGAATAAACCCATCAGCAATCTGTTCATCATCAAGAAATGATTGTTCTTCGTTATCCACCTCACCACTTACCAGTTTACCTGCACAAGAACTACAGGCACCAGCACGGCAAGAATATAGCATATCCAGATCTGCTGCTTCTGCTGCTTCTAGGATATATTGATCGTCTTCGCACTGAATTACATTCTCAGTGCCATCAGGATGTTGAAGAGTAATGTTATAAGTAGCCATTAGTAAGTTTCGGAAAGTTGATTTACAGAGTGTGCCAGTAAAACGAAAAAGGCGACACTAGTGATTGTAAAGATGATAGGAGCCATTGTCAACCCTCAGAAGATTCCGAAGAAGAAGTTGCCAGTGAAAGTATAAGAAATAACACCAGCAACAAAACCGACCATTGCCCAACGTCCATTCATTTTCTCCGCTTTTTCTGCATAGGGTTCGATACCATAACGCTCAAGATCTTCCTTCGTCATATACATTGAGGGTTCTTTTGCCCACATATTCATTTGCCCACGATCATTAGTTGTTACAGTCATAGTAGTTTTGTAAAGAACTGTTACAACATTATATAGCAAACCTAAAGAAAAAACAAGGGGGTAAACCCACCCTTGTTTGAAAATACTGACTTTAGTAAGTATAAATGCTTACATTATTGACCAATACGACCAACAGCAAGTCGTGCCTTGTTCAGAACACTTCCCGAAAGAGGTACATATCCAAGGTCATCAGCAATAGACTGTGCTTTAGTGCTCAGGGCATAATTGATAGCAGCACGGATATCATTCGTCTTTGCACCATTACCTTTCTTATAAGCAAGAATCCAAGTCAGGGTAGAAATGGGATATGCATTCACACCAGCAGGATTAGGATTCTCGCCAGCAAGATTGGCATCAAGAGTAATGCCGTTCAGAGCGGCAGAACCAGTTGCGGCAGAAGGTCCAACAAACTTACCTGCTTTGTTTTGAAGAACTGCTGCTTGGAGTTTGTTAGCACGAACAAATCCAGTATTTACATAACCAATCGCACCAGGAGTGTTTTTGATAGTTCCAGAGACACCTTCGTTGCCTTTAGCACCAACACCAGTAGGCCAGTTGATTGCCTTACCTACGCCGTAAGTCCAACCACCAAAGGCATCCAGAGAGTTGGTGAAGGCAAAGGTAGTTCCAGAACCATCAGAACGATGAACCACCTTGATAGCGCCAGCAGAGCATCCAACTTGCTTCCAATCCTTAATACGTCCAGCAAACACATCTACAGTTTGTTTCTGTGTAAGTTTCAGGGTACATCCAGGTTTATTATAAGCAATAGCAATCGTTCCACCAACCATAGGAATCTGAACGACACCACGCTTCACCTTTGCTGCTTCTGCTGGTTTGATTGGTTCATCAGAAGCACCAAAATCCACAGTCCCAGCGATGAACTGACGTACACCAGCACCACTACCAACTGATTGGTAGTTTACACGGTTTCCAGTAGACGCAGCATAGTCCTGGAACCAGCGTTGATAAATCGGTGCAGGGAAAGTTGCACCAGCACCATTCAAAGCAGGTCCAGCAAGAGCAGCAACAGGAGCAGCAACCAGACCAATAGCAATAAAGTTTTTGAGTTTCATAAAAAGTGAATAACTTCGTAAGCAATAATACTAGAATTAAAACCTAAAGTCCACTAAGATTTGGTTAAGGTTTTTATTTGCTTACTTCACTCATAATCCAAGTACCAATTGATACCTTTGGAGTCCATCCAAAAACTTGTTTCATTTTGGTATTATCTGCAAGTGTTTCTCTAGACTCTCCCAGTCTTGAAGGGATATTCTTCTGTTTTGTAGAAATCAAATTAGCAATTTCATTTATAGAATAATTGATTCCTGTTCCCACATTATACACTTTACCAAAAGCATCTGATGTTGCATTGGAAATAGCAACCATTATATTTGCATTTACTACATCAGATACATGAGTAAAATCTCTGCGTTGCTCACCATCACCAACAATAGTAAGTTCTTCATTAGATTCATTCTGCCTTAAAAATAATCCAATTACTGGAGCATAATGTCCCTTTAAGGGTTGGCGTTCTCCATATACATTAAAGTATCTGAATATGATTGTCTCCAATCCATACAGTTCATAATACATCTTACAGAGTTTTTCTCCTGCAACTTTTGATACTGAATAAGGATTCAAACAGTCTTCAACCATTGTTTCAACACAAGGAGGAGAGTTTCTTCCATATGCAGAAGAGGTAGAAGAATAAATGACTCTCTTTACTCCTGCCTCCCTTGCACATTGCAATACAGTGCAAGTCCCTACAGAATTAGTTGTAACAGCAAGAATTGGATTCTCAATTGCTGGTTGAATTCTTGCTTCTGCTGCAAGGTGAAATACATAGTCTACTTCATCATATAAAGGTCTTGTACTAAGATAGTCGCAAATATCATACTTATAATTTTTTGCTTCTTCATTCCAATAAAATTGCTCATTAGATTCTGCAGAGCAATTGTCAATTACAATAACTTCATGCCCCATCTTTAAAAGTTTATCTACAAGATTGGAACCAATAAAACCAGCTCCACCAGTCACTAAAGATTTCATATTATTTCAATATCTTTTATATCTAGTCATAAAAAAACCACCCCAGAAAGGAGTGGTTTCACTCAACCTATGAGTAGTTTATCAGAAGGTGAACTTAGTCTGGATTACACCACCCCACTTGGAGGCATTATCATTCAGACGCTGGTTGTCACTAGCGTAGAAGATAGCAGGAGTGATGCTGATATTGTCAGACACCTGATACTTGTAGAAAATTTCAAGCATCGTTGCCTTCTCAAGATCTTCACCAGTGGGTGCTTGACCTACAGCAATACCTGCAGAGTTACCCTTGGCAAATACATCAGACCACTGAAGACCTGCCATCCAGGACTGACTATCAGTAGCAGCACTCTTAGTACCACTTACAGTATTCCAACCATAACCAACGGAAACGGAAGGAACAATACCTGACTTCTGAGGTTGCCAGTAAGCATTCACAGAATAACCATTAGAGGTTTGACCAGGAACCAGGGAACCAGAAGCACCATCAAGACCGTTGTAGGTACGAACACGGCTTCCTTCAGTACCATAACGGTAACCAGCACCGATACCCCAGTTCTTACCACGGTAACCGAGTTGTGCCATTGCGTTCAGAGCACTGGTTTCATCAAATGCTCCAGTTTCACTATTGTCACCGTTCTGGGCAACGTAGTTCAGACCAGCAACAAAACCTTTCTTACCTTGACTCCAAAGAGCACCGAAACCAGCACCAGTTGCCTTGTTATAGACACCAGGAGCACCAGCAACAGCAAAGAAGTCAAGAATCTCAGACTTGTATGCTGAAGGAATCCATGCCATCTCTGTGTTACGAACCAGAGGACCAGCAGTCAGGGTCAGTTTGTTATTCAGTGCAGGGAATGAATAATACAAACGGTCAATAACTACATTATCACCGATATCCGATTCCATGTTGTCTGCCTTGTCCAGTTTGAACAGGGAAGAAGAAGAACCAAATGGATCAGTACTGAAGTTAGCAGAACGCAGACGAGTGCGAAGCAGATCCTTACCAGTGAATGAAGTATCAAAGTTCAGACGAACATCATAGTTAAATGCTGTGCGAGTGCTGACATCACTCTTGGTATCATAACCAGGAACACCACCAAGAACGAAGGTTGCTTCACCTTTCAGTTTGGTTGTGGTGGAGAACTGAGTTGCCTCAAGTTCACCAACTTGTGCTTCCAGTTTATCTACACGACCACGAAGAACAGCGAGTTCTGCAGAGAACTCATTGGTAAGACGCTTCAGTTCATCGGTAACTTCGGTTACACGATCCAGGCAAGCGTTAAGAAGTGCTGCTGCCTCATAACGGGTCATCGATTGCCCACCACCATAAGTACCGTTAGGATAACCAGCAACGCAACCATAACGCTCTACGAGGTTGCTGAGTGCCTGATATGCCCAGTCGGTAGGCTTTACATCAGAAAACTGTGAAACGCTTGTAACCTGTTCGCTGGAGTATTGATTGACTGCTGCCATATTCAAGTCCGCAGCATTTGCGGCAACAGGAGCAACCATCCCCAGAGCAACAGGTGCAAGCATCAGTTGTTTGAGTTTCATAAAAATTTGTTTTTTAGTACTAAACGACATTTTGACTGAGGATGCAAATAGTTGCGGCATAATCAGTCAAGGTATTTATTTTAGCATTTTCTTTAGGATCCTGTCAAGCACTTTGCTGTGCTGCCGTGTTTTCGGTTATCCTTCCAAGATAAGGATCGTAATTCATATAATCTTTTATATCAACTTGGGCACCATTTTGTTGCCAGAAATTACTTAATGCCTGATGATTACCTCGATGGAAGGCATCTATATGCTCAGGATGAATAGATGATCCCAATTCAATCCTATAAAGAAGCAGAGGAATACTATAAGTATTTCCTGAGTTATAAATTAAATCATCCGCTACAGGACGTGGCTTAACACCATTATCCAAACGATACTTATCTCCCTTCACATGAAACTTTAAAAGTTTTTGCGCATGATGCCTATTAATAAGATAACATGCTGTTGAAAAGTCATTTACAAATCTTTTATGAAGTTTTACGTGAATATCTCCCGTACAAATAATCGCTATTTGTACTACATCCCAATCATAAGGGATTTGAGAATAAAAGTCTTGCCAGGTAAAATTCCAATACTTAACAAGATCCAGATTACAATCATCTTCCATAATGATTGCATAAGGACTATCAGAAGTTTCGTACCAATATTTAATTGCTTTTAGATGTGAAGTAATGCACCCTATTTCACCAGAAGTCATCATTTCAGGATAACGACCAGTAATAATATCACTTAAATCATCTTCACGTCCATCATAAGCAGAGATGCGAGTATAGTTTTCAACTTCCCAATACTTAAATTGTTCTTCCATATACTGACGCCTTTCTGGTTGCCCATCAAGATTTAAGTAATATATTGGACCAATATTATTCAATTTGTATATTGATTTATTTTTATCTACTACCATTATACTTCTTTAGATAATCTTGTTTTGAGTAATAGTCTTTTAATTCTTGTTTATTCATTTTTTGAATTTCTTCCCATAGGTTGTTGTTACTTTGCATGTGAGGATTATTAAACCAAGAGTTTTGTCCTCTCACATGTTCCAAATGATAAACATAATCATTTATTCTGCCAACATTATAACCTAAAGTATTAAATCTGTAAAATCGTTCTTTATCTTCTGGAGCATACGCAATAAAGTTTTCATTTTCCATACCACCATCAATATAAACTTGGCGATTAAAAAATTGAACCCAACCAAAATCAGACATAAACTCATTTGAGTTTGAATTAAGAATACTATAATCAGCAGTTTCCAAAAACTTAGAAACTACCTCATCAGTAGATTGAACTTGCTTTTGATATATCCCCTGTCCATAAGGATACACAACATCATAAGTATTATTGAGGATTGAATGGTATGCTTCAGAATAAGAATCTAAAGGTAATAATACATCACAATCATAGTTAACTACTACTTTAGTATTAGTCTCAACAATCATTTCATTCAAAACCTTTTGTCTATGAAATGATGCAGAGGAGTCTTTCTCAAAAATATGATTCACATCAATATCAATATCTAAAATATTTTTAAGAATTGGAAGTGCCTCTCTTTGAAATACAGATTCGCTATCAACTTCTTTAATAAAAATATTGGTATCAAAATTTTCCAGAAGAAATGCTGTAGTAGTAATAACATTTCTAAGTCTATCATTAGACTCAATTCTAATGGGAATAATAAAAGTAGCTTCTTTTAAATCAACTCTCATCTGGATAATTCCTCATATTTTTATTTTTTTCAATTACATAGTTTAACTCATTTAAGTTGACCATCCAATTTCCTTCTGGATGTTCGACTATATGATCATATTGAATTGAAGAAGAACTTACTCTATCGTTATGCTCCCTATTGGAAATTAAATAATCCTCAATAATAGATGGCATACCATGGTTATACCTCATTCTATGATAGAAATCAGTGTCCATAAGCAGCACTAAATTTTCATCAAAACTCACAAATTGTTTAGTTAAAAAAGAAACACATGATGGACTTCCAAGAAGATTTCTACCCTCCAACATCATATCTGTCCATTTGGGAATCATATATCTAAAATAATTTTTTCCATCATTAGTGTGAGAAAACCCATTAAAGCACCAAGAACATTTTGTCGTATCGAAAGCATTTTTTATTTTTGATAAAGCAGATTCATCAGTAAATAAGTCATCTTGAAAAATGAGTTTGGTTATTTTTCCTTCACACATTTCAACAACAGAATTTGTATTTGCTGGACCATTACCTCTATTGCTTTCATTTTTGAAATATTGGATTTCAAAGAAATTAGCATACTCTTCACAAACTTGGAGAATGCTATCATCCTCAGAATGATCAGAAATACAAACCTCAAAATTATCGAAATCTTGAACTTTAATAGTTTCAAATAGTTCCGAAAGATAATAGGAACCTCTACCTTTCATCTCATATGTTGGTATGGCAACAGACAAATCTTTGATCACAACTTAACCCAACGTTCTGGAACAATATCTTCAGTATTATGCTTAGAAGTATATCCTGTTGTGCCAAACCACTGAGATGGAGCAATAACATTACTAGATCCAGACAACCATGCTCCCCACCAAGAGAAAGAAGAGTTAGCAATAATGTGATGAGAACACATGGACATTAAACACATATCCACCAAATTCCAACCAGATTCTGAAACCATAAATCTATCTGGTTGGAAAAGTTCTTGTTTTTTACACCATTCAGTATCGTCCGAAAAAATAAGAACGGGGAGATCTGAATCAAACTTACTCAAAGCAGTCTCATAATATTCAAGAGAGAGTGGTGGGTGATCTTGAGATTTTTCAACATAATCTGTTCTCCTAACATGCAAAGAGATTGCATCATCAAAAGTAAATGCTTCTTTACATGGATCTAAAATTTCTGGTTTAAAAACAAAATCTTCACGAATACTATCTGCAATATGTTCAAAATATTTTTCAGTTTGAAAATATCCAAATAGGTTTACATTATCTGGACACTCATCAACATACTTTTGAGAATAATTAAACTGCTCTTCTTGATAATAATTGCCAGGTAAAAATTTTTTATCTTTTAAATTTGGAAGAATAAATGCCTCAAATAATTGATGATCTTCCCATTCATTTTTAAAATCAGATTCGGGAATACAAAAATCATATCCCTTTGATGATGCAATACCACGAAGTGCAGCATATTGGAACATTTGATTCCCAAGTCTACCTTGTCGGCCAATGTGATTAAATCCAATCATAATTTTGTATTATTTGGTAAGTGATAATGAAATCCAAAAGGAACAATTCCTATTGTTTCTTTAATTGGTTTTTCGTGAGAAAATTTTGCTGCAACTTCTATTGGGGCAAAATTACATCCACATCTTTCGTATATATGTCTATTATGAACACAAATATTTCCATCTTCAGCAAAATCATTTGCATTCATATGTTTATAAAAATCTCCTTGATTTACATTCCACTCAACATACTCATGTTTAGGAACATCTAATAATTTCTTACTTCTTAAACTAAATCCACCGTTTCCAACTCTTTGATGGTTACCAAATGGATCAATATAAGCATTTTCAGTATATTCCCAAGGTGCTCCAATATAATCATAATCCAACCAAGAATCTTCCCATTTATCTGGGTTAATTACAAACCCATCGGCCTGAATTAATAAACAGTGAGAAGTATCTATATGATTCGTTAAATTATAAATGCAATAATAACTATAGTCATTAATATTATTAATTTTGTAACTTTCAGAATATTCAATAAAATCTGGAAGGTCTTTCGGTTTTTCGTGAGTAACCAACTTTACTGCACCAAAATTAATCCCCTCAACACTTTTTTGAAAGGCAAAATATGTTTGAGGAAGTTTTACTGAAGATATGCAAACAAGGGTTACATCAGGAAGATTGATCATCTTTTTTAATTGAGTCATTAACTATTCTATCATAAAAATTTTGAATGTCCAAACCATCAAGATTAATATCTTGCATTTCCTCAAAAAGATTTTGACTTGAAATAAGTAGTTCCTCCGTAACTTCAGAGTAATTATTCACAAAAAGAACTGGATAATCCTTCAAAAGACATTCAAAATATTTACTCTTCTTCATAATGGGAACTCTTCTCATATAAAGACACTCCCAATTACGATGGCAATCTACTGCATTACCAATTGGACATATCATAAACTTTGATTTGCTCAAAGAAGTAAGGTACTCAGTATAGTTTACAGAACCAACTTCAACTTTTGCCCAGGACTTATCTAAAAATAATTCATTTATACCAGATCTTTCTTCAGGATTTGTATGAACACTATGATTTACATAAAGAAGGTTTTCTATTTTATTATCGCGATTATTCATCAACGAAGACAAAATCTCAATTCTATTATCATTAATATTCAATCTTCTTTGAAGTCCGTAAGGAATTGGATTTACCTTTCCACCAAAACTCAAAGCATTTACTGCGTTTACGCTTAAAACATTATCTGGAATTTTATCAAAAATATAATCATCAATTGGGGTATCTTCTAGGTTAGTAAAAATTATAAACTTCTTATTAGGAAAACTTGAACATAATTCTAGAAGATCATTTTCTTTCATTAAAGAATTTACATAAGATCTGTCCTGAGGTTTTACACTTACAATCTCTCTTTTGTAAAGTCTTATATTATCAATAAAAAGTGTAATACATTCTTTACTTGTAGAAAGCACTTTTTCAACAAACTCCAAATTTAAAAGGTTTGCTGATTTCATAAAGTGCCCAGGAATGTTTCCAAAACTTCCAGATTGGTCTCCAAAAGAATAATCACATAAATTTGAAAGACCTGCACCTTCAATTAGTTTCATTTTTTTCTCAGAACTGAAATATAGTATCCATTATGCCAATCACTATTCTGTTTGGTGTTTTCTTCTGGAGGATATGAGTCATCATCTGTTGTTCTAATTTCTTTTGAAAATAGAACTTCCAAATTAGAATCGGCAATAGCATTTAGTGTTCCAGATCTAACTGGTTCCCAGTTCCAATCATCACAAATAAAAATAAACTCATCATCTAAAGCGTTTTGGGGAATAACCAAACCATCATATTGATCTTCTTTTTTATGTGGACCATCAAATAAGTAGATATTATGTTTTCCAATATCATCATATTTGATATTTCTAAAATCTCCTTCCTCAAAAACTATTTCAATATCATCACATTCATTTGTACATTTTTGAATGTTCTCATAAAAAATATTTTTTGGTCCTCCAAATTCTGCCCAGTTGTCTATACAATATGCTTTTACATCATTTCCATAAATCGCTGAACAAGAAGTAGAACCTTTCCAACATCCTATTTCAAGATATCTAGAGTCATCTAAAGAATCTATAAGGTTATTGATAAAATGTCTATACTTCCTACCAGACATTCCATCCATTTCCAATATCCAATCAGGAAGTTTACTTTCTTCCTTTGTTATTTTCTCTAAAATATCTTCAATTAAAGAGATATATTCATCATTACCTTTTGTCATTTTTTAATGCCCCAAAAATAAAGATCTTCACATGGATTTGCATAAGACCTCATATTTTTAATAAACTCTGTGGGAGTGTCATAGTCAACGGTACTGTGAAATTCATATTCAGAAAATATTTCATCGAAAGGTTCTTTAAAGGATTCTCTGAAATCTTCTTCATCAAGATTTCTGTAATATTCCCATCCAATATTTACAGTAAGAGGAGATGAATCAGAATCACTTCTAGAAGTTCCATGCTCTTTTCTTCCAGTAGTTGCACAAGTAAAAAATACCAGTCCACCAGATTTACACATTCTTACCATATTTGCAAATGTCTCTGCCCAATATGGATTATGCTCAAAACATTCTCCAGAAGCACAGACATCAAAAGTTTCATCGGGAGCATCGTATTCCTGTCCCTGACAAACAATATCTACTCCCTTTCCTTCACCAACATCTATGCCGATATATTCACAATCCGAAAACATCGTTCTCATGCTGCCATTAATATCCAAACTTCCAACCTCTAAAACTTTTACATTTTCAAAGAGGTTTGGAAATTTGTTTTTTATGTATACAATAAAATCTTGTTGAGTGCTATGTGCCATTCTTTATTTTGTAAGTTTTAAAATGTATAATCCATTCTTCCAACGATCCAATAGATCTTGGTGTTTTTGTTTACCAGCCATATTAAAAGATTCAGATTTAGTATAACCAGTAGATTTAGATAATTCAATTAAAGGATCGACCCAAGATGGATCAATAACATCTTCAACAACTAAAATACCACCTTTTTTAATTTTGGAGTAATATTTAGTTATTACTGATGCAAAAGATTCATATGTATGAGGTCCATCATCAACTACAATATCAAAATAAGAATCTTCAAATAAATTCAAAGATTCTTGAGAATACATGTCCATTTGATAGCAAGTCGTATTCTCAATTGGGGTAAAGTTTTCAACTTCCCCACCATAAACATTAGAATCTGGATGGAAATACTCTTTCCATATTCTAATCGATCCACCCCCTCTAATACCTATTTCTAAAATATTAATAGGAGACTTTAGATATGATTTAAAATGATCTTCATAAAAGTGTTCATAATAACCCAACTGATACTTATCTGTACAATATTGACCACTCAAATATATTTCAGAAAGTGTGATGGACTTCTTTTTTTTCTTTTTATCCATTTTTAATTTGCTCCAAGATCCAGTTATAAGTTTTAAGAATTCCTTCTTCTAAACTTTGAGAATAATCCCATCCAAGTTTTTCACGGATAAGATCATTATTAGAATTACGACCACGAACTCCAAGAGGTCCATCAATATGATTTTTTTCTACATTCTTTCCAGCAACTTTAGCAGCAGTATCTACAAGTTGATTGATAGTAACCATTTCTTCTGAACCAATATTTACTGGTCCGATAAAATCAGATTCCATCATCCTACGAGTTGCCTCAATACACTCATCAATATAAAGAAATGATCGAGTCTGTTTACCATCACCCCATACATCAATAACTCCTCCTTCTTCTGGAAGATATGCTACTTTACGACAAATCGCCGCAGGAGCTTTTTCACGACCACCTTCCCAAGTTCCTTCGGGTCCAAAGATATTATGATACCTGGCAACACGAACAGGAATATTATAGTTACGATGATAGGAAAAATAAAGACGTTCCGAAAATAGTTTTTCCCATCCATATTCAGAATCTGGATTTGCTGGATATGCAGATTCTTCACGACAATCGGGATTATCAGGATCAAGTTGGTTATGCTCTGGATACATACACGCAGATCCAGAGTAGAAGATTTTGGTTTTATTCGAATCCTTTAGTTGATTAAACTTATGCTGCTCTTCAAGAACGTTAAGATTAATCGTTGCCGAATTATGCATGATGTCAGCATCATTCTCACCTGTGAAAACAAATCCAGCACCACCCATATCAGCAGCGAACTGATAGATCTCATCAAAGGGTTCAGCAAATTTATCTACAATTTGTTTATAGAAATTGCCAAGATAACCAGTAAACCGAATACAACGACGAACAAAACTTACATCACGGAGATCTCCTTGAATAAATTCGTTTGCCTCTGTTTGAGAAAACTCTGGACGCTTCAGATCAACACCACGAACCCAATATCCTTCCTCTCTTAGTCTTTTTACCATGTGGCTTCCAATAAAACCACCAGCACCAAGTACAAGTGCTGTTTTCTTATAATCACTCATAGATTAATGATTTATATCTTTAGTATATATTATACAAAAAAAGAGGAGTTTGTGCAACTCCTCTTCTATGAATTCAGGCTCGCCACCAATTCTTTATCTGGAAATTGGAAACCAGGCGGAGAAAGAATTCCCCATCCGCACCACTTGCTCTTGGGAGAAGCAAGAAACTCATAATAGGGTCATATTGACTCCACCAGTACTTTTAAAGTCTCTCCGTGACTAAGGGGTTGCTCCCGACCAGTGCGCTTTTTAAGTCATCCCGAGACTATTCTTCATCCTCATCATCCCTTACATAACATGGTACTCGATCTGGATCTAACCATTTTGCATATTCAAAATCTTCCATTGCAGTAGAGCATTGTAGACCATTATCAAAAAGATAAATGTCATTCCAACGTTTAGTATAGTAGTTTTGCTTTTGCAACCGATAATCGGGTTTACCGTTTATCTCAAGAATACCTGCTTCAATAAAACGATATCCTTCTCGTTCTAAAAGAACTTTTGTCATACTACTTCAACAAACTCAAGATCACTGGCAACGTATTCCATAAGCATTTCATAGTCATCAAGAGGATCACCAGAGAACACTACACCTTCGTTTTCATAGTACCGACGAACCTTTTTGTAGAGTTTCGGATTCTTTACATCAAGGTAGAAATCGCCATTTGCAGCACCACGAAGGGTCTGAACGTCTTACTTAAATTTAGAAGTGAGAGTCATTGTTTTGAATGTTGACCTTAGTATTATAAGGGTTTGACTTGTAGAAGTCAAGATGGACAGAAGAGTTTCTGTCCTAGTGCTCGTTGTGGGGAACGATCCCACCTATGCCGATTTATGAGATCGGTGCTTTCACCAGATAGCTAAACGAGCAAGGTACGAGTGCCTGGATTCGAACCAGGTCAAAGCCGCTAATCTGGCGGAAAGAGTTTATAAGACTCCTCTGACTACCAAGTCTCACTCGCTTAAGTCCAGACCTATAGTAGCGGATCTGGAACGCTTCGTCAAGACCCCTCTTCGTGGTCTGTGTGGAGACGTATGATATCATCATCCACATTTGATTCTATTGCGTACTTTATGGTTTCGTTGTAAGGAACTATCACAGCACTATTATTTCCATCTCGTATAATAAACGATTCGCCATTTTCAACTCTGGTCATTAAGTTGTCAAAGTCCATTTGAAATTCTTGGACTGTAAAGGATTGAAGTTCTTCTAGTTCTTTATACATTTTTTCATAAAGTGATTTTTATGATCGGGGTGACACGGATCGAACGTGCGTCTTCTTGCTCCCAAAGCAAGCCGTCTACCTCTGACTTACACCCCGTTACACCGTTATTTATTGCGGTGTATAAACATAATACCAGCAAAGGGAACGATTGTCAACCCACATCCACATAGAAAAAGGAATAATGGGTTTGCTGCTAGTGTTTCTACGATACGGAAAATCATTATAGGTATGCGTGAGTAATTCCCCAAGTAATCCACGACCCCATAACTGTAGCATATATGAGTGTTAAAATCAAGAGTGTTTTAATCATCTTCTTCGTCCTCGTATGTAGATGGTTCCTCAAAGAGTTCATTCATTTTTTGCTGAAGTATTCTTTGCTGCAGTTCTTGTAAATCTTCCTCTGTCATTTATCCTTTAATAATTCCTCTATTCTTTTACGCATATTGTCACTATCTTGCTTCATATAATCGCGAAGAGAATAACCACGCTGATTTCTAATTATACATGTTCCTTGATAAAACATAGTTGACGCAAATACCAACAATAATACTATTCCTATTATTTCAGGGTAATGTTGAGCCATGGCATTAAAGGTGGAATAACCCCAATCAATCTTAAAAGTCCCTCAGCAAATAAAGCAAGAACCACCCAACCGACGCACATGCTAATGATAGAAGCATTACGGTTGTGTCTTCTGATAGCTGCATCGATCATCTCCTGAACTTCTGAACGTGTAATAAATTCTTCATGTTCATGCATCATTTCTCGTCTCCAAGAAACTTTGCTAGAGGATCTCTACGTGTTTTAACAATTTCAACTGCTCTCTTGTAGAACATATTATCAGTATTACCAGAAGTCTCAAAAGTCTCTTTGATCTTCACCCAGTTATTATAGGTGTGTTGATCCATTGGGGTTTTGGTGATAGTATTAATATATAATAGTTACAAACTTTTCAGTGTCAACAAAGTGTCAGCATTTTGTAACACTACGATACAGAAAACTGAATAAAATATTAAATTGGTATTCTATGTAACGGAAAGGGTGGGATTCGAACCCACGGATGCTTTCACATCGCTAGTTTTCAAGACTAGAGCCTTAAACCACTCGACCACCTTTCCAGGTTTAAGTCCTTAACGGACTTCAAAATCAAGACGCTTAACTTTACGTTGGCGGCGTGCTTCTTGCCAAGCAATATCTTGGGAAGTCAACACACCTTTGTTTTGATTTTGCTTTAATGAGTTTAGCATAACAACCTGAGATAAGTCAAGTGCTGAAATCTTATCTCCACGAATGGTTGCCATATTAGAACAACCACAAGTCACAGTTTTTGTCTGGTTACCTTCTATTTCTCTGCCACAAGTACGGCATCTTATCTTTAAGTTTTCCATAATTTTATTCTTCAGTTGTCTCTTCTATTTCCTCAATAGTTTCTTCTACTTCTTCTTGAACTTTTTTTGATGTAGTATCTGAGAATGAACGAAGCATCCAAACAAACTTGCCGTGAGACTCCATTAAATCTTGAACTAGATTTGCTGTAGCATACGACTTTTGTTCTTCTGATTCTTCAGATATTTTACCCATCATATCACAAAAATCAATATTAGACTGAAGAAGATCAGAAATCATACTTTCAGCATTCGCAGAACTTGATGCTTCTTTAATTTTAGATACTTCAAGAACACGATTTAAACTACTCAAAGGTTTTACGTTCAAGTATCTCATATGCTCTGAGATTCTATCAAGTTCTTCAAACATAGTCTCATATTGACCACCAAAAAGAGTATGAAGTTGCTGAAAGTCTTTTCCAACAACATTCCAATGATAGACCCAAGTTTTATGAAACAACACAAAAAGTGATGCCTGAGCATCACTTAAGAGTTTAAACAGTTTTTCCATTATACTCTTTTTCTAAGTATTTATGAAGTGGGAAGTATCGGATTCGAACCAATGACTTACTGCTTGTAAGGCAGCCACTCTACCGCTGAGTTAACCTCCCGTGTCCTCTGTCTAGGAATCGAACCTAGTTTCCAAGTACGTTGTCCGCCTGTCCTTACCAATAGACTACCAGAGGTTGTGGTAGGTGTTGGAGACTTTACCTACGTCCCCACTCTTCACATTCACCCAAGCACCAGTTTAAACATCGACCTGGGGAGCGGTTTTGGCACCTACGAGCGGGGGTGATCAAGTCCCCGACCTAAGCGAACTTAGGATTTCGTGAGTCGGATATGAAGGTCCCGACTCTTATGATAGAATCGGATATTTCCAATCCTATCAACTCCCCCACCTGGATTCGAACCAGGGACCAATCGGTTAACAGCCGACGACTCTACCGCTGAGCTACAGGGGAATAAGAACCCGAAGGTTCAGAGCGGAATACCGGATTCGAACCGGTGACATCCAACTTGGAAGGATGGCGTTCTACCACTGAACTAATTCCGCTTATGAGACAATTATAAACTATTTAAGTTTAATTGTCAAGTGTCGTTGAAAGGACTTGAACCTTCACAGATTAATCTACTGGAACCTAAACCCAGCGCGTCTACCAATTCCGCCACAACGACTTGGTGGTAGGAGGGATTTCTACGTGCGGACAGAATCACCTTTTCCTTCATCTAGCAGTAACCAGCGAGAGGGATTGCACTTCCTACGTTTTGATGGAGTAAGTGTGATATACCTCATCAGGATATAACAGTGACTTACCCTCTATCAGTTTTATATAGTAGCATTATTTTTGTTACGTGTCAAGTGGTATTTTCATATAATCTTCTGCTAAATGAATACCACTTTTTTGATTATTTTTGGGAGTAGATAATCTCAAGTTAAATGTTTTATTACACTCCTGTGGATTTACATAATAACACTTATCAGTATCTGGACAATATACACACATTAAATCAATTTCATTCTTATCATAATCTTGAGTATGTGTTCCATTTTTATCTGCCCAACAAGTTCTAAAAGGAACTTCTATTTTATCATTTTTTGCTGTTCTATACTTAACTTGTATTCTTAAAAATTTTCCATTTTTATATCCAACAAGGTCAAATGGGGAGTGTTCCGTATGTGGGGTGAGGATTAAATACCCTTTCTCATACAAATCAAGTTGTGCTTTTAATACACCCAAATCTCCTTTATTTTTAGTGTGATGTTCTCTCATATAATCAAAATATCTTATTATTATTTATAAGAGCAACAACTTACACATATGTTAGTTAAAACAGGCATACTTGGATTCGAACCAAGGATAAGGCTTTAGAAGAGCCGTGTGATAGTCCACTTCACTATATGCCCATAAGAGTCCTCCCTGTTTGTGCTTCTATGAGAGGCATGGGAGGGGTGGGAATTACTTGAGGTTTGGACTCTCAACACCCATAAGACAATCATACCAGTTAAGGATTTGGTTGTCAAGTGGGAAATCCAGGACTCGAACCAGGCACCTCACGATTATCAGTCGTGCGCTCTAACCAACTGAGCTAATCTCCCAGGCGGAGGATGTTGGATTTGAACCAACGGAGACCTTTACAGATCTCAAGAACTTAGCAGGTTCCCGCTTTAAACCGCTCAGCCAATCCTCCAAGGTGGGTAGGGAGGGATTTGAACCCCCGTAGGCAGAGCCAGCGGATTTACAGTCCGCCTCCATTAACCACTCGGACACCTACCCAACTTTTTAATCTTATCACTCCTTTTTACAGTTGTCAACCCATGGAGCACAGAGTCTCATTTCACCACCTAAAGACTTACATTCATCAGTATAGCACACAGAGTTATCAACTGGTTTTTCTGAATACCTTGGTGGTGAAACTCTAAACACTCCATCATCTCCAGTTAAACGTTTATATTCATCTATTGCTTTATCTACTTCAAGTTCAACTCTAGATTCAATTTCTTCTTCTACATCTTTTGGTTTTGGTATATCGTATGTTAATCCAAAATGTTGTATTATAGCATTATAAATCTTCCACAATTGCTTTTCATCCATTCGTAACCAACCAGATAAAGAAGCAATTACCATAGTGGTAATAGAGATTATTAGAAATCCTTTAACATACTTTGGACTTAGTGTAGGTAATACTTTAAATTTACCTTCTTTAATTTCAAATAGTTTAAACATTGGTATTTTCCCAAAAATCTTCTATTGCTACATCTAACAAATCCTTTGGTGGAGTATAGTTTGGGGTTTCTCTCAGTTTTTTAGTATCAAAAGTTAAAATTGGAGTAACAGATCCATCATCCTCAACTCTAACTTTTGCACCAAATACATTTCCTTTTGGTTGAATATTTAATGTATTTGCAGATTCTAATGAGACTTCTACATTTTCATTACCTGCTTTTAAATATCCTGCTTGTGCAAGAATATTAATTGCATCTTCGTCTGAGTTAGGAAGATCGTCTATTGCCATATAGATGACCAATAGTTCTTATATATTTATTTCTAATCTTCTAAAGCTTCTTATAACTTATCTTCAACCCTAACAAAGGTATTCTACTCAGATATTTCTAGTCCGTCAAGAGGTAACTCAAAGACCCTCTAAGACCTCTCAGAGGCGCTTCTAGGACTCTCTAATGAGGTATTAGAGTTAGTACTAGACATAAAAAAAGAGGAGTGTTGCCACCCCTCTCTTTACTATTCACATTGCTCTTCCAAGAGCTGCTCTAAGAGCACCAGACCTAGTAGTTGATCTTTGAGTATTGCTAGAATTTTTTTCACGATTTTCTCTACTAGGAATTACCCTCCTATTGTCAGAAGAATCTCCTGGATGAATTGCTTGAAATCTTGATTTAAGACCTTCACTTCTTCTATTTGGTTGAGCTTGAATGTGATCCACATCATGCTTCTGTCCCGTTTCACGTGATTTAGTCGTCGCATCATCTCGTTGTGCTTTCTTTCTCCCTCTTTCAATTCTTAATGCCCTATTTGCAGTCTTTCTGGGAGAAGGATAAAGATTCCTCTTTGCATGATCTTCCAGTTCCTTTTGGCTGAGTGCTTTTAAATTTTCTTTTCTTCTATCATCTTGACCCTTTCTTTTTTCTCTAGATTCAAGTCCCCAATAGGGATTTTCTGAAGTTTGTCTATTTTTCAATCTATAAGAACTTGGATTTTCTTGAGATTGACGAATTTTTTCAGCTTCTTCTCTCGATCTGGTTTTAGTATATTTTTTTGCTTCAAAAACAATATAACATTCTGACATAAAGTCACCAAAAGTTTTTCCATAAAAAGAATCACTTAACTTGGCCATTTGAACACCAGTCTTTGGGTTTCTTTCACCCATACCAAGTTTCTTATAAACTCTTCCTCTTTGTTCTGCACCTTCCTCATCACTTCTCTTTCTTTTCTTACCAGAGGAAGAGATTGCTGTTGGTGTATTTGTAGCAACACCTTTCTTGGATTTCATAGTATCTTTTACACCCTTAAGAGCACTCACAAATTGTCTTGCTCTTTGTCCGGGATCTTTTACTTTTGATTTTGGAGAACCAACAGTAATATCATGAACTGGAGAATCTTTCTTAGCACCAGATTTTCCAAATTGTTTTTTTAATTCTTTACTATCAGTCTTCTCTCCTTCTTTATGCTTTTGTTTTGCAGTATGAGCAGCATAATCTCCAGGAGACTTGTGAGTTCTCACCCATACAGGAACATCTTTTCCACTCTTTTCTACCTTTGGTTCTTGAATAGGACCCTTTCTTCTAAAACCAGCACGGGATACTTCTCTTCTTGCAGAACCCTCAGAACCACGAATATCCATGGTTCCAGATTTTCTGACTTTTTTACCAACCATCAAAGTTCTTTCATCAAGTTGAAATTCTTGGTCTTTCATCTAATAAACACTTTTTAGTTATTTATCAAAAAGGGGGATATCTCTATCCCCCTTCATTTGTTATTCTATTGTATCAAACCTCTACCGTGATCAGTTTGGAAGCATACTGATGAGCATACGAAGTGCGGGCACCATGATGCCCCCAACCAATCCAACTATACGCATAGTCCATGTAACGATCGATAGACTTTCCAGGGACTTTCATCCTATCTTCGATTCGTTTCCATTGAACCTCAGTCGTTAGATAACGAAGTTGCGTTGGAAGTGTTGATGGAGAACCACCATACTTCCTAGCGAAATCACCCAATCCATAATATCTATTGGCAGATGTCCATTGGATCAGTCCATAACCGCCGTAGCAGTTATTCCAACTGGTCCTACTACCACCTTCACATATATTAGGCACGAACATAGATTCCTGCTTAATATTGCCCATGATGGTAGCAAGGGCGTTTCTGTCTTTAATACCACGATCCTGGAAATATGCCAGGGTAGCATTCTCATGTTCATTACACCCTTTACAAATTAGCCTTTTCTCTTTTGGCTTTGGTGGCGCAACCTCTAGGATCGCTGTCGTCTCTTGTTCAAACTCTTTAATAATGGAGTAAGGTTTTTTCTCCACTGGGGGAGGGGGACCTTGCATTTTATAACTAGAGAATGGCAGTGTTGCCGTACTGGTTGTAACCATTGCCGCAAGAGGCAGGGCTACAGTAAAGAAGTTTAGCATTAAAATTAATTGAACTCTACATCCGTATAGAGAAAGCGCACTTCCTCCCTCTCAGGAGGCGATCTCCACGGCTCTAAATGTCACGTCAAAATCTCATAATATAAAACCCACCTTTTGAGGGGTGGGTTTTTAACATTATAAGTTTTTATTTAGGATTTGTCAATCTTCTGGTTCCAGGGATACAATTTCTAATTCATCTCCTTCAGGTTCAATCCACTCGTAAAACTCAGCAAGAATAGCACGAGCATCCTCTTTATCTACACTCATATCAGCAGCGCGATCAAGAGACCAGGTTCTTACATGTGCGACAATATCTTCAGTCGTTGTTGCCATAATAATCTTTTCGGAAGTACCTGTTGAGGATGTTGCTATTGTAGAACGCTGGGACTCCGTTGTCAAGGGCTTCCGTGAGGACATTATTAGTGAAGAGTCTTCTTGTCTCTTCAAAGTTTGTTTTGCCCTTTGTTTTATGTAATGATAAGATAGTTCTACTAAAATTTTCTCTGCCAAATTTGTCAATGTCTTCTTTAAGTTCCGGACAAGACCCATAGTATTCCTTCCAATTAGATTCCGATTTTACTTTGCGTTTTTTTCCTTTTGGCGTTCTAAACTGCCAAAGATATTTTCTGCCAATATACTTTCTTCCATTCAGATTGTTTTCTATCAAATAAACAAATCCATAATAATCTCCAATATCAGAACTCACAAATGGAACTCCATTATAGTTCCAAGGGTTCTCATAGTCAATATCTATACTCATCAATTATATCAAGAACTTCATTCAGATATTTATGAGCGAGTCCTTTCATATCCATTTCTGGTCGAATATGATCTTTATGAAGTTTATCTTTCAGTTTCAGGATACGAACTTTAAGTTCTTCTTTATTAAGTTGATTTTTAGGCATAAAAAAAGGAGGTGTGACCTCCTCTATCTATAAAATTATTTATCTGTAACTAACCATTCTTTACAATAGTCATAATCACCAAACATAAATTCATCACATTCTGCTGCTTCTTTATATGCGTTTAGGATTTCCTGTTCGCACCATTCATCATAATTTGAATCCTGAGAAAGTATTTTTGGTAACATCTTGTTTAATTCCCCCGACTACATATGACTCAACTTCCGTTTCTTGTGGGGCAACCTGGAGTCCTTTTGAAGAAATCCAGTGCTGAGTCCAAGGAAGAGGATTATTATTTGCTGAGATATCATATTGTGGTTTAAGACCAATTGCCTTAAGTCTACGATTCGCAATCCATTCAACATATTGCTGAAGAAGTTTATCATTAAGACCAATCATACTACCATCTTTGAACAGATAATCTGCCCACTTCTTTTCTTCATTTACGGCACGATCAAACATTGCGTAAACCCATTCTTCCTCTTCTTTTGCAATGCGTTGCATTTCAGGATCATCACCCTCTCTCCACTTATTCAGAATGTTCTGAGTAAGTGCTAGGTGTTGATTTTCGTCTCTTGCGATAAGAGAGATGATCTTAGCGGATCCTTCCATAAGCTTAAGTTCACCAAAGGCGAAACTACAAGCAAAACTAACGTAGAAGCGAATACCTTCAAGAATATTAACGTTTGCGACTGCTCTGTACAGTTTTCGTTTGACATCATTGAGTGTTTCCTTTGCGTTTGTGACTCCTTCAAGTCTATACATCCAAGCATTAGATGTACCATAACTTTGTGCAGATTGAATAAAGTCATCATATGACTCTGTAACGCTCTTAGCACGTTCTAGAATACGCTCATCGCCAATGATAGTATCAAACACTTCAGATGGGTCTGAATAGATGTTTTTAATGATATAGGTATATGAGCGACTGTGAATCATTTCCATAAATCCCCATACTTCCATACACGCTTCCAGTTCAGGAAGTGAGCAATATGGGATAAACGCCATACCAGGACCACGCCCTTGAACACTATCAAGCATAATCTGATACTTCAAATTAGAAGTATAGATATGCTTCTGTTCTGGACGCAGTGTTTGATAATCTCCACGATCCTTCTGGAGAGACACCTCTTCGGGTCTCCAGAAGTAACCAAGTTGTTGTGTCGTCAGTTTATCGAAGATTGGATATTTGTATGAATCGTATCTTTGAACGCCAAGAGGTTGTCCAAAAAACATAGGTTGTTTTTTAGTATCAACTTTTTCTGTATTAAATACGGTCATTCCTTTAATGTTTGTTTGTGGTTCTTCTGTGGAAGAAATTTTAAACTGCACAGGATTCACACTCTCCCTCCTCTACTGAACTTAACTCACTTAGCAAATCTTGAAGATTGGGTTTCTCTTCCACTACCTCATCAGTCTTAATATCATAAGTGTTTTGATAGTAAGAAGTTTTCCACCCGTACTTGTATGTAGTCAAAAAGTCATTTGCCATCACTGACACTGGAACTTCATTATCAGGATAATTTTCTGGATTATATGACCAGTTTCCAGAAATTGCTTGATCAAAGAATTTCTGCATAACGGCAACAATATTAATATAACCACGATTGCTAGTCATATCCCAAAGAAGCGTATAAGCATTCTTAAGTGTATGATATTGCGGAACAATCTGTTTGAGTGGTCCCTTCTTACTTTTCTTAACGGACAGGAAACCACGGGGAGGTTCGATTCCATTTGTTGCGTTTGACACAACGGAACTGCTCTCCGATGGCATCTGTGCGGACAGTGTTGAGTGCCTAAGACCGTGCTCCAGGATGGATGCTCTAAGTTCTTCCCAATCATGCTGAAGTTTATTGGATGTGATTTCGTCTACGTCCTTTTTGTATGTATCAATGGGAAGAATGCCATCAGCATACTTAGTACGACCAAAGTATTCGCAATGTCCTTTTTCTTTTGCAAGTTGGTTAGATGCTTTGAGAAGATAATATTGGAATGATTCAGAAAGTCCATGAACTGCATCCCATGCTTCTTGAGAATCATAGTTGAACCCAAGTTTTGCCAAATAGTGAGCAAGACCAATAAACCCTACTCCAAGAGAACGACGTGCCTTGGTGGCGATTTCTGCCGCCAGTACGGGGTACTTTTGATAGTCGATCAACTCTTCTAAACCACGAACAGAAAGATCACAAAGTTCTTCAAGTTCTTCATCAGACTTTACTTTACCAACATTAATTGCAGAAAGAATGCAGAGAGCAATCTCTCCCATATTATCATCAATATGCTGAATAGGATCTGTTGGAAGTGTAATCTCCTGACAAAGGTTACTCATATTCACTTTATCCTTAAAGGAAGAGTGTGAATTACAGTGGTCGATATTCATAATGTAGATACGACCCGTTTCCGCACGTTCCTTAAGGAGGTTGAGAATAAGTTCTTGTGCTTTAACAGTTTTTTTCTTAATGGTCGGATCTTTCTCATATGAAACATAGAGAGTGTCAAACTCAGGGTATCCGAAAGAATTGTATAATCCAGGTACATCATGTGGGGAGAAAAGCGAGATCTCACCATCCTGAATGAACCTCTCATAGAAGAGTTTGCTGATTTGAATACTGTAGTCAAGTTTACGAACACGATTATCCTCCGTACCTTTATTGTTTTTAAGTACAAGGATGTCTTCTATTTCTTGGTGCCAGATTGGGAAGTGGACTGTCGCGGATCCACCTCGTATGCCATTTTGCGTGCAACATCTGACAGTTGCTTCAAACTTCTTGAGAAATGGTACAACACCCGTGTGT